>JAEEGJ010014926.1_pt1 | contig 18279 bp, 20 predicted proteins | sample 8958761 | NCBI WGS metagenome assembly JAEEGJ01 (sample SAMN16246546, study PRJNA631951) | gut metagenome | biome: gut microbiome; feature: rumen; material: RS-attached | host: Bos | place: Iran: Karaj | collected 2018-10
TTTATATAAGTGGCGTGGGTCAGGAAGGTAAAAGCTATATCGCCTTTGGATTTGGTGTGCTTGGGATGGCTTTTGCTTTAGCGTGTGTTAGAAAATGCACGGATAGTGTATGGTTGTGCGTATTGCTGCATTGCATCGTTAATGCTTCTGGCGGAGTTTACGAAATTAATGACAGCGTTTTGGGAAATGCAGTGATGGCAGGCATTATGATTGTGATCACGCTATTTATTGTATATTTGAATGATAAGAAGAAGTTTTTTAGATAGTCGACAGGATTTTCTTGAGGAGGAGATTATGGATTTTTTTAACTCTAAGCTGATCCGACAGGATTATGTATGCAGAGAAAAAACAGACAGGATCATCATCCGGGCATCTTCTGACGCGATCAGGGTGATGGGCGGAGACGTGGATCAGGTCTCTGTCTCGTATATGGAATGCCCCAGAAAGCACGAATTTGTCCTGACCGAGGAGGGAGGATGTCTGTCCCTCGAGGACAAAAACATCTCGAACTTCCTGTGGATGCTCTATCAGCCGTTTATTGATTGCGAGATCAGAGTGACGGTTCCCCGTGCGTATAACGGTACGATCGAACTGAAAGCCTCCAGCGGCCGGACGATCGTTTCCGGATTAAATGCCGAAAAGCTGAATGCCGAAAGCAGCTCCGGCGCGATCCGGATAGAGGATGTGAAGGCCGGCAGGATCGATGCATCCGGGAGCTCGGGCGCTCTGAAGATCGTAAACGCGAGCAGCGAAAGTGATATAACTGCCGGATGCGCATCGGGTGCGATCCACCTTGAAAATACGTCTGCCGGAAAAGATATCCGCCTCGGCTGTCATTCCGGAGCCATCGGGCTCACAGATACGAGTGCCGGCGGCTCGGTAAGCGCAGAAAATAAATCCGGCAGCATCACCTTCAAGACACTGAAGGCCGAAGGAAACATTACTCTGTCCAATACGACCGGAACGATCAGCGGGTCGATCGCTGGAAAGGAGAGCGACTATTCCATCCTTTCCCATACAACGACCGGCCATAACGGACTGGTAAACTCCCGTTCCGGAGCGAAGGAACTGAATGTAAGCACTACGACCGGAGCGATCCGGATCACCTTTGTCGGTTAAAACAGATCCGGCATCGGAAATTGATCTCAAAGAAAAGCGGGGAAGGCATGCGATGCCTTCCCCGCTCATCATTTTTGTATGACCCGGTTGCTTGTTCTGGAATTCCCTTAATGGAACTTCTTTACAGGATTTTCACGGCCGTTCCGTAAGCAATCACCTCGGCTGCGCCCTGCATGACCTGGGAGGAACCATACCGCACACCCACGATGGCATCGGCACCGAGGGCCTCCGCCTCATCCACCATCCGCTTGGTGGCAAGCTGTCTGGCCTCATTCAGCATTTCGGTATAGCCGACGATTTCGCCGCCAACCAGTGTCTTCATTCCTGCCATAAAATCACGGCCGATATTTTTTGTTTGCACGATGGTTCCTTTTACAATGCCAAGTGCCTCGATCTCTTTTCCGGGAATCTGATCAATACTTACCAGCTTCATCTAATTCTCCTCCTTTTAATTCCTTCATTCTCTGTACCAGTACATAGATAATACTGATGATCACGATGGCCGGGAACAGCACCATGAAGATCAGTGCACCGACCGGCATGTTTTCCGTAAAAAATCCAACGACTCCGGCGCTCATCCAGCCCATCATCACCAGGATTCCGGCGATGGCTGCCAGAACAGCGCCGGTCCGACGAACCTTAACGTCCGATTTCTTGACATCCATGAACTGAACACCTCCTTTTTCCTGTTCTTTCATGTGTTCCAGGTATTCACCGGCATTCATATCCTCAAACTTTGCATTTTCCGAAGCGATCTGTTCGCACATATCCTTCATGTGCCCGATATCACGCTGTTTGTGTGTAAGACGGACACTGTTAGATTCCATGCATTCTTTCAGAGAAAGCGATCCCTGAATCAGCCTGCGTATATCCTCACAGGAGACGTCCACCATTCGAAGCAGCTTGATTTTCCGGAGACGCTCGACATCCTTCAGAGAATAGTCCCGATACCCGTTCTCCGGGTTCCGATCCGGTTCCACCAGACCCTGGTCCTCATAGAATCGGATATTTTTCTTGGTAATGCCTACCAGTTCTTCCACCTGATTGATTTTCATCTGTTCCTCCGCGAAAGGTGAAACCCGAAGGTTTCGGTCCGCTTACTGCGCCTGTAAGCATCTGATACCTCATATATAGACCTTCCACAAGGTGTAAGGTCAATGATTTTTTCAAATTCTTTTTGTTTTTTCGTCCGCCGCCCCAAACTGTTCGAAAAATCTACATTTTGCGCATAGTTGATCGAGCGCTTACAATTTCCTTCAAACAAAAAAAGAGGCATGTGAAACCGAACTTCCATGCCCCGGGCGCCCGAAGGCGCCAAGTTTTCTGCAGACGATATTGCGAAAATTAGGTTTTCCGGTGTAGTGGAACACTGAACAATTTGCCAATAAAGAAATAACGGGATAAGTGGGGAACCCGAACATTCAACCTGTCAGCCTTCGCCCCGAACATTGCCCATAAATTTATTGGTTGCAATCATCGCTGCACGGATGGAGGAACTGCCGAAGCGGTCCCTCAGATATCTACATCAAACTCGACGGTCTGATTGTATTTGTCCAGAGCAATCTGCATCGCAGACACCTGAGCATCGATTTTCTCGTATTCCTTCTTGACGAGGTCGAGGTCATAATTGATGTACTGGTATTCCGGTGCAGTTTTTCTGGCGTTATAGAGGCCGGAATTGATCCTGGCCTTGGGCTGCTGTTTGCGCATGTTGTCAAGAATGGCCTTGCGCTTGTTCAGCTGGGCCATGGTGACAAGCAACGCATCGATCGTCATCGAGGTGTCGCCCACCACGATCTCGTTGGTGCAGTTTGATACATTGATGGCATGCTTGATCTTCACGATCTGCGCATCGATCTCGGCGATGTGCTGTGCGACTTCGGTATAGTCGTAATCGGGAATTACGGGCTCTTCGTCTAGAGCGGCGACATACATGCAGCCCTCCGACTCTTTCGAGCGCCAGAATTCCTTGTCCTCGTTCAGTTTTCTGAGCATTTTGTTGGCATATGCAGAAGTCATTCTTTTCATCTTCTCTCCTCCCGGTTGATTTGTGCGGTTTGTTTCACTCTGAAATGATCATATCAGTTTCCTCAGAAAGAGTCACTAAACCGACAGTTTATGTGCGTCTCTCAATCTTCTCTTCCGTCCTCCCATCCTTTGCATACATCACACCAGCCGGTCGCTTCGGAAGCTTTTTCCAGCTCGTCCGGCGTCAGCTTTACGGACAGGAATTCATTTCCCCCCGCGGGGTGCACATACTCGAACCGCTTCATGGAGACGTCCAGCCAGATGGGGATCCCCTCCGGCACGCCGAACGGGCACACGCCGCCGGGCGCAAATCCAATCAGTTCCTCCACCCGGTCTCTCGGCACCATGCTCGGCTTGGTATGGAACTGCGCCTTGAATTTGGAACTGTTGACTCTTCCATCCCCCGCCATCACGACGACCACCGGCTGATCCTCCACGAGGAAGGACAGCGTCTTGGCGATCTCGGCCTCCGAGCATCCGATCTGCTGCGCCGCATGCTCCACCGTGTCGATCGTCTCCGTATGTTCCGTGATCCGGTCCGCAAATCCTCTCTCTTCCAGCCACGCATAGACCTTTTCGTTTCGCATTTTGCTTCTCCTTTTTATGATGTCTCGCGCACCGGCTCAAAGCGCAGCGCGATTTCCCTCTCAAAGGTGATCCCGGTCCGGTAGAGGGTCTCCGGCCAGGCCAGACGAAGACGCGGATCCTCCACATGGATACGCTCCGTCTCACAGGAAAGGGAGGCCTCGCCTGCATTCAGCGCTCCCGGGGCTGTGTCCGCATGAGCTGCGGCCGGCAGCACCAGCCGGCAGCGCTCTCCTATAAGCCATGTCTGCTCCGACTCCCGGCGCACCGGTTCAGCGGTCATGAGATAAATCCGTACCTTCCCCGGAAAATCGGTCTCATCCCGCACCAGGATCGCACCTTCCTCCACACGAAAACTCCGCCGGTACGCCTTCATCTCCGGCACTTCCCCATGGGCCGTATAGGCTCCGGCCAGATTCATGCGGATCTCATTATGATCCGGCGAGAGCTCCACGTCCGTGGCACAGTATTCCTCGCCGTCATGCTGCATGATGTTTCGCCCGTCCGGGTCGAAGGCCGGCAGATTGTGATAGGAGGACTGCATGGTCCAGATCTCATAGCGCCGGTCGGAGAAGGTTTTGCTCGTGTAGGACTCCACACCGACATCGATCAGCAGAGGCTTTCCGTCCAGATACACCGTAAAGCTTCCCACGTCATTATGATTGTGGCTGTCCGCGTTGTTGCCCGCCTTGAGACCGGCAAAAAAGCGCCCTCTCCGACGGATCCAGAGACCGCAGCGCGGATAATATTTGAACCGCTCCGTTCCGGAGCCCTCGCCCGCGGATCCTGCTTCCCGATCCGATGCGTCTTCGTCCTCTCCCCTCCTGCCGCCGGTTCCGCTATCCCGCAGTTCCTTCCCGTACAGCGCGGTCCGGCAGTCATAGAAGAGGTTGATGCCCTCGCCCGCGTCGGGATTCTGCGCCCGGTACGGATCCGGATCGGCCAAAAAGCTCTCCGCAGCAAACTTTTCCAGAAAGGCGCTTCCCACCGCGCGTCCGAACAGTACCTCCCGTATGGTGCGATAGCCCGCGCAGGGACTGCAATCCGCAAAATTCAGATAATAATCCCCGTCCACATGCACATAGGCAATGTATTCCGCGATATTGCGGATCTTCGGTTCCTTCCACACCGCAGCGGTCGCCCCGCCGGTCAGGTGCTCCAGGATATCCAGGCAGGCATAGAGCGTCAGTCCCGCGTGGCGATAATATTGCGCTCCTTCGCTGCAGCAACCGTCCTCACCGTAATCATCGAGGAAATTGTCCAGTCCGACGGCACATTTTTCAATGAGATCCCGCAGCTGCGCCTCGCTGACATACCGGCCGTCCGGCAAAGTCTCCCCGTCGTAAGAGCCCGCGCCGGGTCCCTGCGGCCTTGTTTTCGCGCGGATCGCCTCCTGCACCGGCGTCTCATCCGCCGCGGAAGCCTCATAGAGCACGCTCGCAGTGATCAGCACATTCTGAAAGCACCAGGTGGTCCAGTTGTTGACCGCCTCCCCATCGCCGCCCATCCACCAGAAGTGGAAGCGCAGAAGCGGCAGGATGATGCGGTCACGTAGCGCCAGACGGATCTGTCGCAGCATTCCCGGAAAACGCGCCTCGAGCTCATCCCCGAGCAGGTGCGATACCATGGCCAGCAGAGCGCCGGTCTCCGCCGCAAAAAGCTCCACGATCGGACGACTCCGGTCCGGCAGCGGCAGCGAGGCCGCATTCCGAAGATAGCTGTTGTGCGCCGGCAGATTCCAGGCACTCTCCTCGAGGATCGCCCAGACCAGACTTCCGATCTGCTCCAGATATGCGCCGTCATGCGCCGTCGCCTCTCCGAGCGCCAGCATTGCAAGGTCTCTCCTCCTTGCAAAAAAGACCGCTTCGAATCTCGTCCGCGTACCGGTCTCGCAATAATCCAGCCACAGCTTCAGCGGAATCTGAGGAATGCCTTCCCGCTCCAGCACTTCCCGGATCTTCTCACATTCCGAAAGAACTTGTTCGCGCCTGTAGATCTCCGCCCAGACCGCGCGGTCGGCCGCCTTCGGACAGGGCGAAAAATGCCCCGTCTCCCATGATTTTCCGGATAAATATTCCCGTATCATGCCCAAATCCCCCATTTTTCCCGTTCGGTTGCTTCCGGACTTTATCATAGCACAATCGGGTAGGGGGATACATCCCTCTACCCGATTCTCGCTTGACTTCTTTTGTCCCCTCTTTTCCGGATGGATCAAACGTTCAGTCCACGAATACTAGCTTCCGATCGCCGGTATCGACATCTGCCTCGATCTTCTTGTCCCCGGACCCCTTGATGGTCACGTTGTCCTTGTAGGTGTCATCCCCGATGCGGATCTTGCCGGTGTCCACATCCAGGATCATGGAATAATCGTCCCGGCTCCCGACCATGCTTCCTTCCGCATCTCCGGTGTCCACATCAAATTTCACCTGCTCGGTCTCCAGGCGCTCGAATTTGCAGTCGCCGGTGTCCACATCGACAAGCAGCTTCGTCATAACGCATTGATCCATCTTGATACTGCCGGTATTGCTGATCAGCTCCGCGTCTTTCGCCCTGCAATCCGTCAGGGTGGTGTTCCCGGTATCACTCTTTACCTTGAAATCATCCGCTTCCAGACCACTGATCTCCACATTGCCCGTATCATGGTGTACATCCAGATCCTCCACCGCGGGCAGGGTTATGATCAGGTTCCCCACATCCTGATCCGCCTCGAGGCGGTCCAGCTTCGTTCCTTCCGGAACCGTGATGCGCAGCATGCGCTTCGGGCTCTTTCCCATCATGAATCCGAAGATAACGTTCGTGTGCGGCTTCTGGGTGATCTTCAGGGTTCCGTTCTCCACGCTAATCTCGGGGACCTCCCTTTTTGGGAGATCGTATTCCACATAGTAATCCGACCCTTCCTCGATCGTGACATTTCCCACATCAAACTCCAGATGGATCTTGTCAAAGGCATCCACGGTGCCCTGCCCCTGCACATTGTCCTCCCCCACCGTCTCTACGGTCTGGGTCAGCGGATTCGCAGAAAAATTCATGCTTCCGCCCATTCTCAGTCCTGCCAGTACGACGCTGATGCCCAGCACCAGCAGTACTCCGCTTACGATCAATGCGATACTTGCCTTATGCATGTTCTTTCTCTCCCTTGTTCCTCTTATTCTGAATACTTTTTGCCATTCCTCTCGTAACCAGCTGTGTCAGCTTGATGATTCCGAGGCAGATCAGGATGCCGAGCGCGATCAGGATCAGTCCGCAGCCCATGGCCACCAGTCTCTGTCCGATCCCGCCGACCCAGAAAAGTGCCACGATCAGGACGATTCCGGCCAGCACGATCGCCGCGCCCGAGACAAACAGTGCGAACAGAACCGCAAATATGACGACGAGGATCACAAACACCAGCACCACGGCCACAATCGCCAGCGGCAGGGCGATCGGTGCGGCGAAGATCCCGAGGATCACCAGCCAGATGGACTTGGCCGTATTTTTCGCTCCGCCCTCCTTGGTCTGCACCGCGAGCTGCTTGGTCGTGCACTCCTCCAGGATCCGGCGCGCGACCTCCGCTGCGCTCCCGACCGATGCCGTGACATCCGCATCCGGCGCCAGGCCGGCATCGAGGAAGTATTCCCGGTAGTATTCCAGAGCATTGTCCCGCTCCTCCCGGGGCAGGCCCCGCAGGCGGCTTTCCAGCTCTCTCAAAAAAGCTTCCTGATTCATTGCTCCTCTCCCTTCTTCATCTCTGCGGAAACCGGCAACAAACCGGCCTCACGCTCTTCGAGCTCCCGCGCGACCTCCTTCTGCACCGAAGGAACCGTCCCCTGCTCCGGTCCGCTTAGCAAGAGGCTGATCTTCCCTTTGTAGATATCCCATTCCTTCCGGTAAAAATCCAGCTTCATCTGGCCGGCTCCCGTGATCCGGTAATATCTGCGGTTGCGACCCTGATAGGGCTGGTCGTAGGTCTCGAGAAGCGCATCCTTCTGCAGCCTTCGCAATACCGGATACAGCGTCGATTCCGAAATGTCCACCAGCTCGCGGACCTTCTGCGTCAGCGTATAGCCGTAGGAATCTTCCTGAGCGACGATCCCAAGCACGCAGGCATCCAGCAGCGGTGCCGTCAATTGATAAATCATACTGCTCCATTCCTTTCTTTTTTTATTCTCTGATATCGTCTGTGCCATACTGCAACCTCATCTAATATCATTTTCTGTCCAATACTATACGGCGTATAATATTGTTTGTCAACACTATATTATAAAATTCTTAAAGAAAAAAGGGAGACGGGCAAAATGTCCGTCTCCTCTCTGTATTCTTACATTCTTCCTTCCCGATTCTTCCGTTATTGCTTCCCGCCGGCCAGAATTCTCGCGCAGGTAAATACCGCCGGCGAATTCCAGTAGATCGTGATCTCGTTGAGCGAGAAGCAGCTGACACTGTCCGAAAAGCATTTCATGGGCGGGAGATTTTCCGGGTAATCCAGGAATTGCATGTCATGATCGCAGGGGCGTCCGTTCGGTCCGCCGGCCACATAGCCGGGGATGCACGCTTCGATCCCGTCTGCGTAGGCGGGGCGCAGGTGGGGATTCTCCACCCTCGTCGCACCAAAGCCCGTAACGTAACACGCGCCCGGCGCGTTGACCCCGAGCAGGCAGTGCAGCTGCGCGGCCGCCCGCTCATAGTAGCGGTCCGTTCCTTCCAGATAATCCGCGATCCCGAAGAGCATTCCGTGCTTCATCAGGACCATGTTGCTGCCCCAGCAGTAATCCTTGCGGACCATCGCCGCCTCGTATCCGCAGCGCTCTGCGATCCCGGACCGATATTCCGCCTCCGCGGCAAAGGCTCCGCGAAGCCGCTCCTTCAGATCCTCATCCGGCGTCCTTCCCTTCTCTTCCGCCAGCAGATAGGCTATACTTCCGAATCCGCCGACCGAGCCATAGCCGAGATCCGTCAGGGAAAAAGCAGCCATTCTCTCTTCCCAGCCGATCTCCTGCCCGGACGCCTCCAGATCCTTCAGGCGCTGCGCCGCCTCTTCGCGCTCCCGCAAAAGCTCCCGAAGGTCCCGGTGATAACGCTCCTCGCCGGTCGCCGCATACATCTCCGCGGCCGCCCAGTAGCGATTGTCCCGATCTCCGCCCTCTCCGTAGCCGCCGGTGCCGGAATTCGGAGGATTTTGAAAGCCGAGGAATTCCGGATGCTCCTTAAGCCATGCGTAGGATTTTAACGCTGCTTCGATCAGAAGATCCGCGTAAGCGGCGTCAAAGGGCCGGTAAAGGACCGAGGCCATCGCGCAGATCGCTGCAAAATCCGCCGTAGCCATAGAGGAAACCGCATAGAAATACAGCTGCTCCTGGTCCTCCTCGGGCATGATAAAGGGTGCGTGGAAGGCCGTCGTCTCCTTATGCGAGACACCGCCGTCCGGAAGCTGGAGCTTCAGCATCCAGTCGAGCTCATATTTGCATTCCGCCAGCAGATCCGGCAAAGGGCCGCCGCTCTCGGGGATATTCCAGGTGCGCCCCGTCCGTCTGCCGTCCTTCCCGGTGACCTCAAAGGCCTCCGGATACATGCGATAGGCCAGCAAAAGATGCTGCAGCGCGCAGGCTCCCGCCGTCACATAGCGCCCGTAGTCGCCCGCATCGTGCCAGCCGCCGGGGGCGTGGATCTCCGTGCCGCGATCCCACCACAGCTTCGCTTTTCCCAGGTGGCAGGCCTTGTGTGTATACGGTCCGGCATACTGCGGCTCCAGATCCATGCCGCAGCGCAGGTAATAGAAGGCCTTCATCATCCCTTCAAATACGGGATCCAGCGCCTTCTCCCCGATCGTAAATTCGGCCGAACGCTCGCCGCCGTCCGTCTCGATATAATAGCTTCCACTCTCCCGAACCTCCGAGAAATCCGCCGCGTAAACCGTATCGCCCGAGAGTTCGTCCGGCCCGCTACAGACCGCCTCCTTCTCCAGCACCACGGTCCCGTCCGCACGGCAGAGCTTCATACTTTTACAGGGAGCTGCGATCCGCGCGATCTTCCGCATCCCGGGCAGATACCCGCACTGATCGATGCGGACGGCATAGGTGCTGCGCATCGGCGGCAGTTTTATATTTTCGTAGATTTTCATGGCGCCTCCCGTGTGAAAGGTAGTATTTGCTGCTTTCGGCCCGGTTCCTAAGCCGGATGCACCTATAATATAACAGATGGCCAGCCGGGAATACACTCAGTAGCCATCTGTTTGTCCTCAATATTTAACCTGCATCATCACTCTTCGTCCCGGATCTGCTCCAGCGCGCGGCTGATCTGCACCTCTTCATATTTAAACCGCATCAGCGTCACCACCCAGGCCAGCACATAGACAATCACAAACCCACAGGCCACAAAACAGAACTCCCGGAGATTCGTATACCACCGGAAAAGGGAAGCGGCTCCGAGCACCACGCCCGCCATCAGCACAAAATGTGCGATCACGCGCAGGCGAAAAGACCGGGCCGGCGCATCGGGCTGAAGCAACAGCACCATGGAGATCACGCAGCATGCGACGCTCAAAAGGATCACGGCGAAGGGCGTATACCAGTTGAAGGACAGCTCCTCTCCCGCAAAATGGTAGATGGTCGCCTCGATCCCCATGTAGAGCGTGACAAAAAAGGTGACCGTCGACACCTGGTCAAAAATCAGTTTCAGCTTATTTTTCATCACGCACCCCCTATAGTCCCAGCTTCCGCTTGAGTTCCCGGATATAGCTCCGGCTGATGATGATCTCCTCCCCGTTTAGGAGAACGCCCTGCATGCGGGCATTGGCCACCGTCTTCACGCTCCGGATCTTTTTCACATTGCAGATCATCGACTTCGAGCACCGGAAAAAACGGTAGTCGAGCATCTCCTCCAGCTCATAGAGGCGCTCGCGCACCTCGAAGCAGTCATCCTTCGTGTAGACAAAACATTTATCGTCCACCGATTCTATATAGTAGATTTTCGAGTAGGCGCACAGGACCTTCTCTCCGTCCCGGTAGCCGGCCAGCGTGTTTTCCCCGTTTTCCAGGATGCCGGCCGCCAGCCGCACGGATTCCGTGACTTCCATGGCGCGGATCAGCGCCGATTCCTCCTGTCCGGAGGGTATTTTTTCAATCGTTACCTTCAATTCTCTGCTCCCCTGTGATCGGTTCTTTCGTTCCGGACACCATCACCCCAGCTTGTAATTTTTCCGGTACAGCGCTGCCAGCACCGGAATCGTTACCGCCAGTACTATCATAACATAGGATGCGCTCCGGCCGGCAGAGATTTCTTCGCCCATCCAGGAAGCGTGCAGGCAAAATCCGTCGCGGATCCCGTTTTCAAAGAGTTCGCGCCCCATCTCGGGAAGCTTTTCAGCCGCCGCGCGCAGCGGTGCGGAGACCAGGAGATTGCGGATCAGGACGGTCACTTCGGTGGCGGGCAAGAGATTGCACACGGAATGAACCATGTCGGAGAAGCTGCTCAGCGGGATGTACGCACCGATGACAAAGCCGGACACTGCGGACAAAAGTCCCATAAATGCGCCGCTCGCGCTCATGCTCCGGAAGAACATCAAAAAGATGCACAGAACCGAAGCGGAGGATACCGATCCTAGGAGCAAAAGTCCCGCCATCCGCAGGAAATCCGCCGGGGTATACGAAGCGCCGCCCGCCATGAGAATTCCCATCCCGATCGCGGCGATGGCGCAGGTCATGAGAAAGGTGCAAAGGGCCGCGGAGGTCAGATAGGACAGGATCACGGTACCCCTCCCCACCGGCGTCGCCAGAACATCCATCACCACCTTGCGCTCCCGGTCCGCGACCATGAGGCTGAGCACATTGTAGCTGATGGTCAGAAGCGCACACCCGAGGATTCCGGACAGGAAGACCGCATCTGCGATCAGGGAGACATCCTCCGTCGTCAGAAACTCCTCCAGCCCCCGCATCACATCCTCGATCCCGGCGAGGAAGGTCCGCTTCAGAAACAGGAAATACAGCAGAAAAAGCAGGATCGGTGTCAGCATGGAAAAAAACACCGTCGACTTGTCCTTCACATACACCAGGCAGTTGCGCCCGGTAAGTCCCAGAAAACTTCTCATTTTTCTCCTCCTTGTCAGCCCTGCGGCTCTCTTCGTCCCGTGGTTCTCTTCGTTTCGCAGTTCTATTTCAGCCCTGTGCCAGGAATACTTCGTCCATCGAACCCTTCACGACCTCATAATCCGTGATGATCCCCCGGTGTGCCCACAGAAAATCCGTCGCGCTGCCCTGCGGGAAAATATTGTAATGATCCAGCTCGTAGCTATGCCGCTGCTCCTCCAGAAGACCCTCGTGCTCCGGGTTTTCCTCGGTGTACCAGACGATCTTGCGGCCGGTATAGCGATTTTTCAGCTCGGTCGGTGTGCCTTCGGCGATGATACTGCCCTTCTTCATGATCACAACATGGTCCGCGCTCTCCGTCTCTTCCAGATAATGTGTGGTCAGGAAGATCGTCGTGTCGCTCGTCTCCCGAAGCGTCTTGATGTAGCTCCAGAGCTTCTGCCGCGACAGCGGATCCAGTCCCGTCGTCGGCTCGTCGAGGAACAGAATCTTCGGATCATGGATCAGCCCGCGCACCAGATCCACGCGCCTGCGCTGCCCGCCGGACAGGGTGTCGTAGCGCTGCCTGCGGATCTCCTCAAGCTCAAAGGATTCCCAGAACCGCTCGAGCCGCTGCAGGGTCTGCTTTTTCGACAGTCCGTAGTAGGAGCCGCGCGTCACCAGATTTTCCTCGACGGTGAGCTTGCCGTCCAGCACCGATCCCTGGAAGACGACGCCGATCGAGCTGCGGATCTCCCGGTCGTCCCGGCCCAGCCGGTAGCCCAGCATCCGCACCTCCCCCGAGGTCGGCCGAAGAAGCGTGCTCAGAATATTGATGGTCGTCGACTTCCCCGCGCCGTTCTCTCCGAGGAATGCAAAAAACGAACCTTCCTCCACGGAAAATCGGATCCCGTCGACCGCGCGGACATCGCCGTATTCTTTTACCAGATCCTTTACTTCGATTGCTTTCATCTTTCCCTCCGTTCGCTTTCCTTACCGGCCGCGTTCCTGATCGGATGCTTTTCTTGCCGGTCGCTTTTCTCATCCGTCGCTTTCGTCGCTTTCCTTGCCGGTCGCATTTGTCTGCCGGTACTTACCTGCTCCGGTTTTTCTCTTGCGGGTACATCGTACGACGAAAAACCCGCAGAGAAAAGGTCTCTGCGGGTAAGTTGCATGTAGGGGGCGGTAAGTTGCAATTTTTCGGGTCAAAGGATCGCGGCAATGCCCTTCGCGGTGCGCAGGTCCGCATCCCGGAAGTGATTGCCTTCATTTAAGGTAAATTCTGCATTCAGACCAAGGCTCCGGTAGTGGGCACAGAGCCTTTCCGTGTTTTCCTGCACCGCGGCGAGCTGCGGATTTCTCGTTTTCGCCTCCCGGTCGCCCAGGGACAGATAAAGCTTTTCCGGCCGGACGCGCAAAGGCTCTGTGGTCGCAAACTGCAGAAAATCCGGAAACCAGAGCGACCCGGACATACTGGCCGCCCGCGTAAACCGTTCGCACCGGTACAGGGAATAAAGCGCAAAAAGCCCCGCCAGGGAATACCCTGCGATGCCGTAAAAATCCGGCTTCCCGGGAATCCTCTTCTCCGCCTCCGGCAGGATCGCGTGAAGAAGCGCGTCCAGGTAAGCGTCCGCGCCCCCGGAAAATGGCTCTTCCGATTTTCGGATCGCCGGAGCCGCCCAGGGAGACAGATCCCGGTTCCAGTCCAGATCCCCGACCACCAGAAGATTACAGTCTCCGCAGGAGCTCTCCCGCACCGCCCGGACCAGGCTGCCTCCATCCTCCGCAAAATGGTTCAGGACAATGAGGGGACGGTCCGCTTCTTCCGCCGGGTAGAGTATGCAGTTTTTCCCGGTATTTTCCAATGCTATTCCGCGGTCCTTCATTCCCTGTTCCTCTTCATGATGATCCCTCCAGTGCAGATCCGGTCCACAAAAACCTCCGGCGCAGATCCGGCAGCAAAGGCCCTTCCGGCGCGGACTTTTCTCAGATTTCCGTCTCCCCGCTTTTTCCTCTGCGCTTTGTCACCGCCCGCACCGCTCCGGTGCACCCGTACACAACCAGGATCACCAGGAGCACGAGAAGCGCATACCCGACCAGGTACCCCGGATTTCCCAGCAGCTCGGCCATCCGGGACAACGGGCTGTTCGGGATCGGCCAGTGAATGAAAAAGTAATTGCAGTGAAAATGCCGGTCAAACGCGTAGATCGGAGGCACCACCACCGCCAGATACAGCAGATTCCAGTGGATGTGCCGGATGGACGGATGGATCCGCCCGGTGGTCACCAGAAGCATCGGATACAGTACCAACACCCCGTGCCAAAGATAGCTGTGCAGATTAATAAAATTGAGCACCGGATACAGCTCGGTCCAGTCCGCGTCAAAGAGCGCAAAAAGCGAACCGGGCAGGATCAGCACAAAGGCGATCTCCCCGAAAAAATCTTTGCTTTTCTCCCACGGCAGATACTCCCGCAGGAAAAAGACAAACAGCCCGAGACTGCAAAAATGCAGGGGCAGGTACCCCACCCCGAAGCGCCCGACAGATGCAAGGAAGATATCCTTGAAAAGCTCCAGCGCCAGCATAAAAGGCGGGATGGCCTTCAGCACTTTCTCCTGGCTTTCCCGGCGCATTTTGCGAAAGCCGGCGATGGCCAGCCCTGCCAGGCAGAGCGTCACGAGGACGCTCAAAAGATGCTCTTTCCCGAACAGAGGATAACCCACCTCCTGCGGGATGTCATCTTGCTGCATCCAGAAATACCGAAACGGACCCTCCCCCGCTACGCCTCTCATGCATGCTCCTCCGAACGCTTAAAACTTCACGGTTCTGGGCGGCTCGGTGAAGGAGGAAAAGGTCGCGACCGCATCCTTGAAATACAGCACTTCCGTGTTGTCGTCTTCCGCGGAATACATGCCCTTCAGGGAAGGATGCGCGTCCAGCATATGCGCCTTGGCCTCCACGCGGTCGTCGCGCACCAGCGTTCCGGCGACCCGGAGCCATCTTCCGTCCATAAATGCACAGATCTCCACCTTGGGATTCGCCTGGATCTGTTTGGAAACCTCCTTCACCTTGCCGGTCTGGATATAGAGCTTTCCCTCAAAAAGATCCGCGGTCCCAAAGGGACGTACTCTGGGCTGATCGCCCTCCACGGTAGCCAGATAGTAGGTCTGTGCCTCCTTCAAAAACTTATATACTTCTTCCATTTTCCTGCTCCTTTCTCTATTTTTCTCTCTGATAATGCGGCATCAGCTGCAGCTTGTGCAGATTGGCCGCGTGCATCCGGTCGATTTTGGCTTTTGTCTGCGCATCCTCACAGACACCGGTGCGAATGTAACGGTCCAGCACCGCATAGGAAAAACCGATCTTGTCCTCATCACTCATCCCGGACAGGCCGTCCGACGGCTTCTTGTGTACCAGATGCTCCGGAAGTCCCAGATAATCTCCGATCTGCAGAACTTCCTCCACCGTAAAATCGGCGAGCAGGGACATATCCCCCGCGCTGTCACCGAACTTGGTGCTGTAGCCGATGTAATCCTCGGAGGCGTTGCAGGTATTGATCACCCGGCCGCCCCCCGGCTGCCCCTGTGCCACGGCATACAGGGACGTCATGCGGACCCGGGGCGGGATATTGATCCGCACATCCTGCGTGATCTCGCTTCCCGCGCTCTCCAGCGCAGCGGACAGCCCCGTCGTCGCCTCATGGATATTCACCACATAATGCGGAATCTGCAAAAAATCCACCAGTTCCTTCGAATCCTCGATATCGGGCTGAACGCCGTCCGGCATCAGCACACCGACCACGCGCTCCCTGCCCAGTGCCCGCACCATGAGCGCCGCCGTCACGGACGAGTCCTTGCCGCCCGAGATTCCGATCACGGCCTTGCAGCCGCGCGCCGTCCGGTCAAAATACTCCTGCACCCAGGCGACCAGATCCTCCACCGTTTTTTCAACATTATCCAGCATACGTTAATCCTCTTTACGCAGCGCGGATCCGCTCTCTGCGCCGCTTTTCATCCTCTTCCGGGGTCCTTCCTTACTCACCGTGCTCCATCCGCCAGCGGATGCATCGCTCCAGATAGTCGACATACGCCGGATTCTTGCACATTCCCTTCCCCTCGGAGTCAGAGATCTTCGCCACATCCTGCCCGTTGCAGGCCGTCGTCTTCATAACGATATTCAGTGCCGGCACATCCGTATCGTTCGCCACATAGGTCCCGATCCCGAAGGCCACCTTTGCGCGCCCCGCAAAATGCGCATGGATCCTGTGCGCGCGTTCAAAATCGAGCGAATCGCTGAAAAGCAGCGTTTTTTCGCGTGCATCGATCCCCAGGGACTCGTAGTGGCGGATCATCTTCTCGCCCCACTCGATCGGATCGCCGCTGTCCTGCCGCACGCCGCTGAAAAGCGTTGCGTAGGTCAGCTGGAAATCCTTCAGGAAGCAGTCGGTCGTGATCGCATCCGTCAGCGCCGTTCCGTTGAGGACGCCGTACTCCTTAACCCACGCGTCGAGCGCATACCAGTTTGAATATGCGGGATTGTGCTTGTGATTCCCCTGCCCGACGCACATGATCCACTCGTGTGCCATCGTTCCGACCGGCTTTAAGCCGAACTTTTTGGCCAGATAGACATTCGAGGTCCCGACAAAAACCGATCCGTCCAGCTTCGCCTCCACCAGCTCCCGGACCGCCAGCTCCTGGGCCTCTGCGGAGAGTCTGCGGCGGATCCCGAACTCGGAGAAAGCGCCGATCCGGTAGGTTCCGTCCGTGAGCTTTCGGATTTTGTCGCTAAGGCGCTCCTTGAAGCTCTCCAGCAGCTTACTGTAATCGTACTGCATCCGAAAATACACCCCGTTGACGATCGCCAGCGTGGGGATCTCATACATGGAAGTATTCAACCAGGTGCCGTCCGCTTCGATCGTCAGCCCGCAGGGGTCGTTCGTCCCGATGCGGAAGTCCTCGAATCTGGGATGCCAGAGCCGCAGATAATCCACATAGGAACTGCGCAGCCAGGTGATCCCGCTCAGGTAATCGAGCTCCTCCTCGGTGAAGGTCAGATGGCAATACAGCTCGATCTGGCGCCGGATCTCCTCCACCATCTCCGCCGTAAAATGCACATCCTCGTTCCGGCATTTGAAGGTCCAGGTCGTAAGATAGCTCGGAAACTGGTGATAAATGGCCTGCCCCATGGAAAACTTGTAAAGATCTGTCTCCAGAAGGCTGTTGATGATCTGCTCTGACATGGCTTCCTCCTTTTTTGCCAAAAAGACTTAAAACGCCGGAAATGCGCGTTTTATATCGCGTGTTATGTATCCTGCCGATCCCGATACAACACATTCTGCCAGATGTAATCCAGCACCGGTCCGGGCAAAAGCGCTCGAAGCTCCGCCTCGGATCCTTTCATATCCCCGCTCCGCAAAAGCTCCCGGATCCGCGTGGACGAGATCTCCGGCCCGCGAAATCCGGCGATCACCACGCGGGCGCCTTCCTTTTCCTCCAGCTCCGCCTTCTGCCTGCGGATCTGCGCGAGGTCATCGTTCCCCCGCGGGATGACGTAGAGGATCATCTTCGCGAGCACCTCCCGGTGTCTCCACCAGCTGGTGATGGAAAAGAGGATGTCGCTCCCGCAGAGCCAGTAAAAATCGGCCTCCGGATACAGCTCCCGGAAAAGGTCCAGCGTATCTGCCGTATAGCTCGGCCCGTCCGCCTCCATCTCCGCCGTAGAGATCTCCGCCCGGTAAGACGCCCCGGAGATCGCCGCCCGCAGCATCGCCAGCCGGTGCTCCCCCGGTGTGATCTCCCGCCCCTTTCGCTCCTTCTGATAAGGATGCCCGGCCGGGATCACGATGATTTTTTCCGGAGAAAGCTCCTCGTACGCATGCTGCAAAAGCTCTATATGCCCCAGGTGCACCGGGTCGAAGGTTCCCCCGAACAGTCCGATCTTTACGCGTTCCGCCATGGCTCCTCTCCCTTGTGGGTCACATGAATATGGCAGCTTTCCATGGCACGGATCGCCGTATCATGGCTCTCCGGCGTCACGCCCGCGCAGCAGCTCGCATCCACGTAGACCGGAAGGTTCGGGCAGAAAGCCTTGACGAGCAGCGCGTTGCTGATCACGCAGATGTCGGTGCACAGTCCGACGAGCTCCGCGCAGTCGATCTCTTCCGAAGCACACAGCTCCGCCACCTTCTCTCCGAGCGCACGGCTTCCGAAGGTTTCCTTATTGTAGACGGTAGCCCCGTCTTCCGTCCCGGCGAAGGCCGGCGCGATCTCCCATCCCTTCGTCCCTTCGATGCAGTGCGGAACGGGCAGATTTTTCCCTTCCTCGGACTCCATATAGTCCGCGCCGTGCGTATCGCGGGTAAAGATCACGATATCTCCGGCCTTCTGTGCCTCCCGCGCCTTGTCCGCGCAGCGCTCCACCATCTGTTCCGCTTCCTTCGAGCCCAGCGCTCCGTCGATGAAATCATTTTGCATATCCACCACGATCAGAATCTTTTTTCCCATAGCTTCT
>JAEEGJ010014927.1_pt1 | contig 18277 bp, 4 predicted proteins | sample 8958761 | NCBI WGS metagenome assembly JAEEGJ01 (sample SAMN16246546, study PRJNA631951) | gut metagenome | biome: gut microbiome; feature: rumen; material: RS-attached | host: Bos | place: Iran: Karaj | collected 2018-10
GTCATGGGCAACCACTCGGCGCTGCTGATTGCCGCCCTGGCATTTGTCATCGCCGGTGTGGGCTTCAAGCTCTCGCTTGTTCCCTTCCACCAGTGGACCGCCGACGTTTACCAGGGAGCCCCCACCGCTGTGACCAGCTACCTGTCGGTCATCAGCAAGGGCGCTGCCGCGTTCTCGTTCCTGGTGATTCTGGTGCAGGTGTTCGGTTCGGCCTACGGCCAGGTATGGGAGTGGATGCTGTATGCCATCATCGTGCTCACCATCACCATCGGTAACCTGTTCGCCATCCGCCAGCGCAACCTCAAGCGCTTCCTGGCCTTCTCGTCAATCTCACAGGCCGGCTACATCATGCTCGGTGTGATTGCCGTGAACGTGATGGGTATGTCCTCGATGATTTACTACGTGCTGGTCTACATCTTCAGCAACCTCGCCGCCTTCGGCGTGATTGCCGCTATCGAGCGTCAGACCGGCAAGGTGACGATGGACGACTACAACGGCCTGTTCAAGACCAATCCCTGGCTGGCCTTCACGATGATGCTTGCGATGTTCTCGCTGGGCGGTATTCCTCCGTTTGCGGGCTTCTTCAGCAAGTTCTTCATCTTTGTGGGCGCTTGCCATCAGGGTTCGGTGGCCATCTACGTACTCGTGCTCATCGCCCTGGTCAACACCATCATCTCGTTGTACTACTACCTGCTGGTGGTCAAGGCCATGTTCCTGCGTCAGGACGACTGCGTGATTCCCAAGATCACGAGTCACTGGACCGAGCGTGCAGGCCTTATCCTGTGCACCCTGGGCATCATCTTCATCGGTTTGATAAGCTGCATCTATGCCAGCATCAACGGTGCCGTCGATGCCATCAGCTCGATGTTCGCCGCTATCCAGTGAGCCTTGCTCACTGGAGTTTAGAGTTTAGTGTTTAGGGTTTAGAGAGGCTGACGCGTTCTTTCACCACATGACTTAACTCCTCTAAACTTTAAACTTTAAACTCTAAACTTTAAGTCGAGCGTAGCGAGACTTAAATATCGACTACTTCTGATATCATTTAGCATAACCAAGACTGAGAAGAAAAGATTTGTTTCATGTTGCGGGAGCGCAGTGGTCATCCACAGCGCTCCCTTTTTGTGCTTTAATGGCCATGAATATTATTTTCTGGAAATTCGTGGACATTTAATGGACATTCGTGTTTTTCTTGAATACGTCGTCTGGGTTAATAGAACATGAATGACCATAAATTACCACGAATGGCCATGAATATTATTTTGGGACTGTCGTGTTTGAACGGCAGTGATAAAGGAAGTATCCGCAGCCCGTTGAGAGGGCATGCGGATACTTTTTCTGTTATCGGTTAATTATTATAACATCAGTTGGCGTTCATCAGCATGTCGATCAGGGTCGCCACGTCTTCGACGTTGATGATACCATTGCCATTGACGTCGGCATTGGCCTCGTTGAAGTTACCTGATATTGTACCCAGCAGGTAGTCGATCAGGGTTGTCATGTCTTCGATGTTGATGATACCGTCGCCGGTGACATCGCCGGGATTTACTGACTGGTGCTCAAACACCTCAAGGTAAACGATATCGCTGGAGTTCTTCACGCCATCCACGGTATAATGTACCTGGACACCGATACGCCAGTCAAAGAAGCGGTCATAGCCCTCGGCATTGGTGCGGAAGAAGTAGAGATATTGCGTATTCATATATGAGCCCTCATCAGAGAACATCGAGAACGGAATCTCAGTCATTTCGACACCGTAATCATAATGCTCGGCGTCGAAGGTGAAAAGCTCGTCATCGTCGGTATAGACGCTAACGCTCACGTTCTTCGGCAGCAAGGCATAGCCGTCCACATCGGTACGCGGCAAGTTGAAAGACAGACGGTTGTCGCCATTCTCGGTGCCATAGTCATCCCAGCGGTTGATGACGGGATTGGCAGGCACAGCGGCATGCTCAAGAGACATTTTGGTGCCCCAGTTGGCCTCGCCCGTCCATTCGCCGCCAGTGGTCATGTAGGCCAAGCCGGTGTTCTGGCACAGCAGAGCCAAGCGCTCCTGGAAGGTATCATAATCAATCTCTTCGCCATAGTACTGGCGGTATAATGCATCCAAGTCCTCGAAGGTGGCACCAGACGAATTATCCATCGACAGACAGTTGTTCTCGATGGTGAAGGTCACAACCTCGACGCTGGGGTCAGGCGTGAAGATGACCGGCGCATCGCCATACTCATCGGCAGCGCCCACCGAGGTGGAGCCCCAAGCGAGCACCTGATACTCGTCTTTGCCTTCATCATAGTAAACGCCTTGTCCCAGGGGAACGGTAATCTGGGTACGGCCCTCGTTCACCTTGCCTTCTACCCAGGTACCGCGGTTGTATTGCATGCCACAGTCCACGATATCCTGCAGATAGACCGTCTCGCCATCGGGGGCGTAAACCACCTTGATGGTACCACTTTGTTCAGCGAAATTAGGCATGTCGATAGAGCGGTTCTTCTGGGGCATTTCAGGCATCATATACCCCTCACCCGAACGACCATACTCTACCAGTTCGCCCTCGGGATCATCCTCAATCACCACGATCTCCTCGGTCACGATAAGGTCGTGATCGGCGGTAAAGAGCGATTCCCATTCGACGTAAGAAGTATTGTAACCATCGTCCCATGTAGCTGCCAGACCGATGGCACCTACTCCTTGATCACCGCCACTGGAGTTGTTCAGACTGATGGTGTTGCCAACGATGGTATAGGTAACTTCAGTCACACTGGGGTCTTCAACAAAGATAACATAACCATAGTTGTCAATCTCGGTTGTTCCCCATGCCAAATACTGTCCAGAGAGATATTCATCACTCCAGCAAAGATACTGTCCCGTGGGAACGGTGATTGTGTTACCGTTAATGGTGCCTCTTACCCATGTGCCATCGCCAACCCATTCAGTCACGTCGGCGATTCCTGCAACAGGATTCAACAGGTAAACCGTTTCTCCATCAGGGTCATAAACGAGTTTTGTGGGAAGGTCAGCACTCTCTAATTCGTTACTGTCGAAGTTGTAATAGCCGGCAGTATGCTGGAGCTCGACCTCTTCGCCCTCGGGCTGCTCGGTGATAACCGTCGGCGGTTCTGCTGCAACATACTTCGAATCCCACTCCATGCAGTAAGGATAGCCACCCGATTCCGACACCCAAAGGGCAACTAGACCTGTTGCGCCGTCTCGGTCAACACCGCCATAGGCGTTGTCCAGCGTGATGGTTCCATCGTCATTGGCAGTGAAGGTGACCTCGGTGACTGTGGGGTCTTCCTCAATCACAAGAGAGCCATCGTTCATCTGGGCTGTGCCCCATACCAGCTTTACACCCTCACCATTGTTTACGTCCCAATAGATGTATTGTCCCAGTGGGATGGTAATCTTGTCGCCGGTCATGGTACCTTTTACCCATGAGCCTTCGGGGGCGCAGGCAATGGGGTTCTGCAGATAAATGGTACTGCTCGAGAAGTCAAAAACAATCCTCGCCCAACATTTTGAGTTGGAAACTTCAGCATTATTCGAGAAAAGCGTTCTGGCGGTGTGCTTAGAGGTGGTTGCATGGCCGCTGGGTTGGTCATAGATGACATGAGGGGCACCTATAAATACGGTGTTATACTCAAAGTACTCATATTCATTATAGTAGTAAGTATCCCTATAGGCTGCGAGACCTGTTCTTGTGTCACCGTTGACACCGGTATTATCCATCACGAGGTTATCGCCATCGAGAGTATAGGTGACAGTGGACACGCGAGGATCGATAGAGAAGCAGTATTGATCACCACCGTTATCCCATGCGTAATTTCCCCATGCCAGTACCAAACCACAATCACTCTGATAATTGATGTATTGTCCCAATGGCACTATGATTTTATCGCCAATGACGGTACCTTTCACCCATGACCATATATTCCCGAAGGTTCCAGCCACGATATCAAAGATATATACCGTCAATCCATCAGGATCATAAACAACATGCACCTTGCCATACTGTTCTGATTCGGTGCCCTTGCTATCAATGTAAATTCCTGATCTATTGTAAACAAAATGCTCGCCCTGGGGTTCGTCATAGATGATACCAGTGCTTTTGGCATGATAATAGGATGCGCACTCGAGGCTATAGGAATAGAGATAGTCCTCTTCAAGCTCATAATCCCAAGCCACCAATAAGCCAGAGGTGCCTACCGAGACTTCTTGGCGATTAAAATTGGGGCCGGTTGGCTCAAAATTGGTGTTGTCCAGCGTGATGGTGTTGTTGTCAAAGTCTATGGTATAGGTAGCATTTGACACATTGGTTTTAGGTTGAACTGCTAAATAACCATCATGTGTGATCATCGAGCCCCACACAACTTTCATGGCACGATCTCCGTCCTCATAGACTGATTGTCCCATCGGCACTGTAATCTTGTTGCCTGACAAGGTGCCCCTTAGCCACGCATTGTAATTGCTGACGGCGTTTTGGATATACACTGTCGTCCCATCGGGAGCAATGACAATTTTGGATTCACAGACCTCCTGTTCTGCTATCGATCCCTTGCCCAGGCCGTAGCTGAAGTGGGTGAAGGTCAGCACATCGCCCTCGGGCTGTTGGTCAATGACACGGGTGCCGCCACTGTTCATTTGGGCTTCGGCACGAGCCTTGAGTTCTTGAACAAACATTTGCCGTGCAGCCTCCTGCTTGGCCTTTCTGGCCTCGGCATGAGCCTTGGCTTGTTGGGCAAAGACTGACTGCTTGGCTGGCAGGCAACCTCGTCGTGAGTCATTACCAGCCGAGGCTCCCACCGCAAGGGTGAGTCCTAACAGTAGTAAAAGGATTTTCTTCATAAGCTTTTAGTTTTTATTGTTAATAAAAATGGTATTGCCAGGGTTTGTTTTGCAAATTTAAACAATTATATCCAAAATATGACAAATGTTTACAAAATTAACAGCATTTAACAGATAATACAAACAATCCAACTCTCAACTGATTAATAAACAACAACTTAGCGGCTTTACTCCTTAGCATGAGGCCAAAAGGATGCGGATGCCAACTAGAAACTAGGGACTAGGGACTAGAAACTATGAACTAGAAACTAAACAACGCCTTAGCGTGAGGTTAAGTCGCTGGAACAGTTACGGATGTTTGCACTAATGGTTAATTATTGCAAAATAGAGTGTGGTGGCGCGGTGTTTGCACATTATTTATGTAACTTTGGAGTTATAAATAACGAAACCAACACCGAATGACTATGAAGCAGACAATCATTCACATCTTAACTATAGTACTACTATTTATGGCATTCCCATTCCATTCATCGGGCAGTGAGAAGGAAATTGACTTCAATTTCCCGCAAGACGTGAGCAAGCAGGCGCTTGCCGACCTTGACAAGGCGCTGAAAGGCAGCGATGACGGACAACTGCTCGTCGATGCGCTGGTGCGCTACAGCATTGCCCAAAGCGGCATCTCGCAGGACAACATGGCCGACATCATCTCCCGCATCGAGACGGCCGCCGGCAAGGACAAGCGCCCGCACATCCGCGCCCTGCTCTACTACCTCGAGGCGATGGTCTATCAAGGCTACCGCGAACGCTACGCCCGCTGGAGCGACCGCAACAACCCCGTCGAGGAAACACCTGCCGACATCAGCGAGTGGGACCGTGAGCAATTCGACAAGAAAATTACCGAGCTCATCGAGAAAAGCCTGGCCGAACCCGAGGCGCTCAAAGCCGTGGCAGTGACCTCACTACCCGACATCATCAAGTACAACGAGTTGGGTGCCACCTACATCCCCACCCTGCACGAATTCATGCTGATGAAGGGCAAGGAGATGCTCAACGAGATGAATATGGACAATGAGGACCTGAAAGCGCGCATCGACAGCGACTGGCGGACCTCGACCGAGGGCAACGTGCCCGCGCACATCTATGCAATCACCCAGACCGAGCACCCTATTCCTGTCGAGACCTACAGGAAATACCAGGAGAATGAATACTGTTCACAACTGCTGAATCACATTGCGTGGGAGAACAACAAAGTCCATTACAAGGCATTAAAGGAGTATGTGGATCGATTCCCCAACTCCATCTTCACGGCTGGGGTAAAAAACTCCATCACCGCCCTGGAGCAGAAGATAGTTTACCTCAGTTATCCCGAGGTGCGTTCTTCACGTGACAGCATCACCGTGCACGCCAATGGCAAGAACGCCAAGTCGTTCATTATCGAGGTCTATCGCGTTCCAGACAACTTGCTGACCGCTTACCGGCTGGAAAAGAGCAAGTTGCAGCTCGTCTCGCGGAATCCCGTGACGGTGCAGGGCAATGTGCCGTTTGATTTCGGTGACGTAACAACCACATTGTCACCCCTACCCTATGGCGTTTATGTCATCTGTTCCGACTTCGACTCGGGCAAGAGTGCTGATCCCGACGTCAGTCGCTATGACCTCTTGCATGTGACCGACATTGCCACGTTCACCGTCAGCCGCAACGATCACAAGGACCGCCTTGTGGCCGTTGATATCACTACCGGCAAACCCCTGTCGGGCGTGACCATCAAGAACGAGAAAGGCAATACCGTGGGCACTACAGGCACCGATGGAACGCTTGCCATCACAAGCCGCCCCAATGCCAAGGGCACCATTGATTTTGGCCGGGAATTGACCGCCATCAAGGGTAACGACCGCTACGGGTTGATCAGTTACTACTCTCCCATCGAGAACCGCAGCAACAGCAACAATGCGGCCGAGGTTTATACCGACCTGGGCGTTTATCGCCCTGGCGAGACCATACACTGGGCTGCCATCGTCTATAATGCGACTGACAAAGGCCGCAGTGTGCTCAGCGGCAAGACGTTAGAAGTAAGCTTTATGGACAGCAACCGCGAGCCGATAGATACCGTGACGGTGACGACCGATGAATTCGGCCGCATCGAGGGCACCTTTGTCGTGCCCAAGGACCGCATGAACGGCCGCTTTGGCATCGAGCTGAAGGATAAAGGCAATAAATCCAAACATCTCGCTTGGCACAATGTGAGCGTGAGCGAGTACAAGACGCCCACGTTTGAAGTCACCTTCCCCGACCCGCGCCGCAGTTATATCGCAGGCCAGCCCGTGAAGGTAACCGGTAAGGCAATGACCTATAGCGGATTGCCCGTGCAGAACACCGAGGTACGCCTGTCGCTTGTCCAGAACGAGTGGTCCTGGTGGTGGTGGCGCATGCGTAACAATGACGGCGAACACCTGCAATACACCACCGTCGTCACCGATGAACAGGGTAACTTCACCATCGAGTACCCTGCCGAACTGTTCAAGGAGAACATCGGCTACAAGCCCGGCAAGCGCTGCTGGGCACGCTATAACTACGAGGTTGTCGCCACCGTCACCACCGACGCCGGCGAAACGCACGAAGAGAGCACCTCGTTCATCGTGGGCACCCGCCGCGGCATCGAGTTGGGCAGCGAGAACAACGACATCTACCTCAACGACAAGCCCATCAAGCTGCCGTTGAAGTACAACACCACCGACGAGGAACACCCCGACACCTACTGCACCTGGGAGGTCACCCCTATCGACGGCAAGGTACCTGTCTTGACCGGCAACCTCAGCACTGCCGATCCGACCATCGACCTGACCAGCCTGCCTTCGGGCCAATATAAGTTGAAATTCCACATCCTCGATGCCGAGGAGGGCGAACAGGACGTGGACGTGGAGCGCGTGATTACACTCTACCGCAAGGGCGACAAGACGGCACCCGTCAAGGACTGCCCGCTGTGGCTTAACCCGCTGGAGCAGAGTGTTGACAAAAAGAACGTGGGCCACATCAGCATAGGCGTATCTACGCCCAAGGCCTATATATATTATGTGGCCAGCACGGCCGATGAGGTGATTGCCCAAGGCTGGCTCAACTACGACAAGGGGATGCACGACTTTACCGTCATGTTGCCTAAAGAGGCAGGAAAAGACGTGACTGTCAGGTTCATTACCCACTACGGCACCAAACTGTGGGAAGAGACTGTCATGCTGCAGAATCCCTACAAGGCCGAGGCCGTGAAAGTTACCGCCACGTCGTTCCGCGACAAGCTCGTGCCTGGCAACACGGAGCACTGGACTTTCTCCATCACCGACCAAAACGGCAAACCCGTGCGTGGCGCGATGATGCTCGACATGTTCGACAAGGCCATCGCCAGCATCGAGGGCAACGATTGGGCATTCAGCAGCTGGAGGCACTACATGAGCGTGGTAAATGCCCACACCAACTATCTGGACGCCAGCAACTCCACTTGGGCCCATTGGGTAGGCCAAAATTATGGGATTTCTGACGATGCAATGCCCAGGCTGCCATGGCTATATACCTATAATCAAGACTTCTTCGGCTCCAGATACAGCGTCAGCAGAGGTTTCGGCACAACGAGGATGATGAAATCGCAATCGCTGGGTGCCGCCCCAAAGAATGCCGGGGTGATGGAAGAAGAACTTTATGAGACTGATGCGGCATTCGGCCGAATGGATAATGAGTTAGGCTCCGAAGACCGTGTCGTTACCATGGCTCTCAAAAAAGAGATTGCTGATGAAAACGCCGTAGAGGCGAAGGTCAACGAGAAGAACCTGGACAAGGTAACCCTGCGCGAGAGCGACGTGAAGACGGCACTGTGGATGCCTATGCTCACCAGCGATGACATGGGAAATGTGCAGGTTGAGTTTGAGGCGCCCAACTTCAACACGACCTGGATTACCCAGGCCGTGGCATGGGACAAGAAGATGTTAGGCTCCACATGGCTAGCCGAGGTATTGACGCAGAAGCCATTGATGGTGCGCAGTAACATGCCGCGCTTCCTGCGCCAGGGCGACAAGGCCACGCTAGCCGCCACGGTACAGAACGCTACCGACGAGAAGGCAGCCTGTGACGCCGTCATCGAGCTGTTCGACCCGCGCTCAGGCGACATATACGCCACCCGCAACTTCAACCTGCAACTCGACCCCAACGGCAGCCAGGCAGTGACCATCGACTGGCAGGTGCCCGACACCGTGGCCATGATGGGCTTCCGCATCAAGGCCGCCAATGACCGCTTTGGTGACGGCGAGCAGGTGATGGTGCCCGTACTGACGACCATATCGCCCGTCATCGAGACCGAGCCGTTCTACATCGAGGCCGCCCAAGGGCACTTCGAGACCCAGTTGCCCAAGTTCCCCAAGGACGCCCGTGTGACCCTGGAGTACTGCGACAATCCCGTGTGGTACTGCGTGCTGGCTTTGCCCACCATCTTCAGCGACAACTACAACGTTGCCACCCATGCCGCCCACAGCCTGTTCGCGCTGCAGGTGGCACAAGGCGTAGCCAAGGCACAGCCTCAAATCAAGGAGGCCGTCACCTACTGGAAGCAGCATGACGAGGACAGCACCCTGGTGTCGATGCTCCAGAAGAACCAAGACCTCAAAATCGGTACCCTGCTGGCATCGCCCTGGATGCGAGAGGCCGACCAGCAGACGCTGAGGATGTCGAAGCTGAACGAGCTCTTTGACGAGGCCATCGTCAAGAAGGAATATGAGAAAATCATCACCGCATTGCAGTCGCTGCAAATGGGTGACGGCGGCTTCACCTGGTTCCGCTACCCGGGCTGCAAGTCCAACGCATGGACTACAGGCACCGTGCTGCAGCTCATCGGCGAAATCAAGCGTCTGGGCTACCTGCCCGAGGACAGCCGCCTGGCCGAGATGACCCGTCGCGCCATCGCTTACTATGACAACGAGAACGTGCGCCTGTTCAACGAGGCCAAGAAATACAGCAAAGAGCCTTACCGCCAATTCACCGGCTATGCCTACACGCGCACCCTCTTCCCCGAGGTAAAGCAGCAGTCAAGCGCCAGTACCGACCTGTTCAAGAAGACGGTCAAGTACATGGACAAGAACTGGGACAAGGGCATCACCCTCAAGGAGAAGGCCTACTACGCCATGACGCTCAACCGCAACGGCTACCAGAAGACGGCCCGCACCATCATCGAGAGCATCCGCCAGTTTGCCATCGTCAAGCCCAGCCTGGGCATGTACTGGGACAACCTGCAGACGGGCTACGGCTGGTGGGAACTGGACAAGGTGGCCTATACCAGCACCATCCTGCAGGCCATGAACGAGGTGGATCCCCACCAACAGGAAATTGACCTGATACGCAAGTGGATGCTGCTGATGAAGCAGAGCAACGACTGGGGCACATATAGTCTCGCCGCCGATGCCGTTTACAGCATCCTGAGCACCGGTAGCCAGTGGCTCGAACGCAGCACCACACCCAGCATCACCGTAGCAGGACAACCCGTCAACCTTAACAAGATGGCGCAGTATGTGGGTTACTTCCGCACCACGTTGCCTGCCACCACCGCTGGCAGCGTCGTCATCGACCGCACGGCCAAGGGACCCGCTTGGGGCGCTGTTTACAGCCAGTTCAAGGCCCCGATGACCCAGGTCAAGGAGAAGGCTATCGAGGAAGTTTCCATCAGCAAGGAATACTACGTGTATGCCCAGGACGGCTCACTGCACCAGGCCACCTCATTCAAGGTGGGCGATAAAGTCAAGGTGCGTGTCATCATCAAGACCAACAAGGACATGGACTTCGTGACCATGACCGACGAGCGCGCCGCCTGCTTCGAGCCCGTTGACCAGCTCTCGGGTTACCGCAGCGAGGACAACACCTGGTTCTACCAGGAGACCAAGGACACCCAGACCAACGTGTTCATCAACAGCCTGAACAAGGGTACACACATCATCGGTTATGATGTGTGGGTGACCAATCCCGGCGAGTTTACCTCGGGCATCGCCACCATCCAGTGCCAGTATGCCCCGCAGCTGAGTGCCCACAGTGCCGGAAAAAAGATCCAGGCCGTGAAGCAATAATCCGCCTGGACTCCCACATACCCCAATAATCAAAACAAGCGGCTGAAAATCAGTCGCTTGTTTTGGTTTATTGGGTTGCCATCACAGGTCTATCTCATGGAGCAGGAAGTGATGATGCAGTCAGCGTGGACGAGGGTCGTGAAACGGTAGCCGTCGGTGTGGTCAAGCATGCGAGGGATACCACCGGCGAGGGGTACTCCTCTCATTTTGTACAAGCTCTCTTTCATTGTCCAGAGTCGTGTGAATGTGACTTCAGGACGGGCAGATGAATTGATCGAGCGCAACTCGGCATGGCTCATCACCTGCCTCGCCACCTCGTCACTATAATTGTCAGTCGTCTCGACGTCAATGCCCACGGGCAATTCACTGACGGCACAAACTACCGCCTGATTGCAGTGGCTCAGGCTAAAATGGATTTCAGGAAACCCTTCCAATGCCGGTTTGCCATTACCGTTGTAAATGAACCGTGGCAGAATATTGAGACCATATTCTGTTAGCAAAGCGTGCTGCAACAGCTTGTAAACCGCTACAGACAGACGCTGGTCCAATTCCCGACGATAACGCAGGGCATAATTCCTGCGCCACTCGCTCACTGAGTCGAGCGCTTGGCGCAGGTCAAAATTCCATATATTGTCGTCAATATAAATCACTTCTTGAGTTCAAACTGGATGTGGCGTGCCTTGTGCAGGGCATAGATAATAGCTGCCTCAATCAGGTAAGCAATCATGTAACTGTACCAGATGTATTCCGGCATCAGGCGAGACATGAGCCACAATACAGGGATTACCGTGAGTGACAAGGCGAGCGAAATAAACAGTGCCATGCGGTGCTGACTATATAGTTTATAGACAATCATCAGCACATAGATATAGCAGAATGGGATGAAACTCAAAGAGAAAACACGCAGTGCTGACTCGCTCTGAGCTATCATTTCGGGCTCATCGCAGCCGAACAGACGTGCAATGCCTTGGGGGAAGAACCAAACCAATAGACAGGTGACCACCATTGATGATGTAATGAACCGGAAGCCACGCTTAATGACTGTCCGTACGCCCTCATCGTCCTTCTTACCCACCTGAATGGCACCCAGTGACTGTAGGGTCTGACAAGTGCCTGACAAAAAGAGGTTATATACCTGTAACAAATTCATGCACAGTGCAAACACAAAAATACCCGTGCGTCCAGTCGTCGATAGCACGATAGTATTGGCGCTGAGCAACAGCAGCGTCAAACAGATAGATGCAACCGCCAACGGAGCGCCTTGAGATACAATGCGCCGCCATGATGACACGAGTCCGTCGGTTGAGAGCACCGGAACGAGTCGCCTGTTTTCGGGGTTTCGCCAATGGCAAAGCAATATAGCAATACCCACAAGATGCCCCACAACAGTGGCGGCCGACGATCCCGTGATGCCCCACCCGAAGTACTGAATGAACACGATATCAAGCAACAGATTGACAGCATTATCGATGATGACAGCCAGCGAAACCAGACGAGGGCTGCCATCAACACCCACCATCGTGGATAGTCCCCACATTAAAATGAATGCTGGATTACCAATCAGCAGCACACGCATATAATCCTCGGCAAGGGGCAGAATCTGCTCATTACTGCAGAGCATCCGTGCCGTCTGATGCGGGAACATGATTCCACCGACCAATGTCAACAGTAACCCTAAACCCACGCTGAGTGATAGCGCACGTGTGAAGAAGCGCCGAGCATCATCAATCTTCTTCTGGCCCAAGGCGTACGCGACCAGCATTCCAGCACCTGCATTGATGAGCAGATGAAGGGTGAAGATGAACTGATTGATGGGCTTTGAGAGGTTAATGGCGCTCACACCGTCCTCACTGATGAGGTTGCCCACAATGATACCATCCACTACATTACCCAGACAGCCCGAAAGAGCCACCAGGATATATGCCCACAAGTAATTGTAAAACTGTTTATTGATATTGATATCGTTATCTCGCATTATCAGTTTTTCATTCATGATAGTCCAGGTGATCCTGCCACTCTACTATAAATAGAGATGCCGGATCACCCAGACGGTTTATCGATTTAAAGATCAAAGAAGCCCAACGAGCCAATGGCAGTTAACATGCGTTCAACATAGTCCCATGAGGTGGGCGACCAAGAGAAGCCCAAACGGTAGAGCACCTGGGTCGTATAGTCGTTGTCACGCTTGACATCGACCGTCTTTTGACCATGAGCCATATCCTGATAAGCCAGCAGTGATGACATCTGCTTAGCCTTCTGAGGATCTTCCTTGGCACGATCCATAGCTTCGGCAAATTCCTCCTGTTCCACGAAACGCACGCCCTCGCCTACCGAGGTCAATCCCATGAGCACATCACCCAAGAACTGACCGTGAATGTTGTAGGGATGGAAGACGGTACATTCTTTGGGAGTAGAACTGAGCAGCACGATAGCGTGGGCCACCTCGTTGATGGGAGAGAACTCTACTTGCTTGTTGCGCATCGTGTGAGGACAGCAGCCCAGCATGTTATAAACCTTGATGCGTCCCATGAACGAGTTGGTGGCAAAGTTGGCCTGGAACTCACCATCGGTTGAACGGGCAGCCAGGTTACCCACACGCATGATCTTGGCACTCAAGCCATGCAGTGCTACTGCATTGAGGATCAAGCGCTCGGCTATGAACTTGGAATAAATGTATTTATTACCCAAGAACTGTCCCATGTAGAGGCGCTGCTCGGTGAAGATATCATCCTTAGTCTCACCAGCCCACAAGCCACGCGTGCTTGCCGTTGAAACATGTACGAGTTTAGCACCGGTCTTCAAGCAGTAGTCCACACAGCGTTGAGCGCCACCGATATTGACGTCTTCAATCTCGGTTCCCTCGCTGAAGTGCTTAACGATTGCGGCACAGTTGAAGATGGTATCCACTTGCAACCCTTCACCAAAGTCGCTTGTCACATCGCCCAAGATAACATGGAGTCGTGTACCAAACAAGTCCTTGAATGCATCAGAGAAGTAGTAGAACAGCAAAGTGCGCAGACGACTCTCAGCAGCCTCAAGACTCTTACCGCGAACCAGGCAGTAGATGTTATCGGCATCGGAGTCGATGAGTTCGCGCAGGATGTGGATACCCAGATAACCAGTTGCACCAGTGATCAGTACATTACCCAATTGCTGACGTTCTCCCTTGCGATAGTTGTCCAACGTGTTGCGCTGCAACAGGTTGTTGATGGCCGTGTAATCAAATGCCGTTATCTCGTTATCACCTTCATCGTCAGTATCACCAGTGATCAAGCGTGCCAACTTGCGAGGTGTTGGATTGGCGAAAACGTCACCGTAGGCCACATGCATACCAGCCTTGTCGGCTTCAATAATCACGCGGGTCACCACAAGCGAGGTACCACCCAACTCAAAGAAGTTGTCAGTAGCGCCGACCTTGTCCATCTGCAGGATTCCCGCAAAGATGTCGCAGAAGGTGCGCTCTGTATCATTGACAGGCTCAACGTAGGCAGAGCTGATGGCCAATTCGGGCTCGGGCAACGCCTTGACGTCGGTCTTGCCATTGGGGGTCATGGGCATCTCCTTCAATTGCAAGTAGGCCGTGGGAACCATGTACTGCGTCAGGCTCTTGGAAATCTCAGCCTTCAGTGCATCGGGAGCGATTTCATGGTCGGCAGTATAATAGGCACACAGGTGTTCCTTGTCATTGATCTTGCGGATGAGGATAACCACCTTCTTGAGGCCTTCAACCTTGAGCATCACATTCTCAATCTCACCCAACTCGATGCGCAGACCGCGCAACTTGATCTGGTGGTCTGTACGACCCAGAATCACGACATCGCCGTCGGGCAGCCACTTGGCATAGTCACCCGACTTGTAGATGCGCTCGCCGTGGTAGTCCACAAAGCGCTCACGCGTCATCTCGTCGAGGTTATTGTAGCCATGTGCCACGCCGCGGCCACCGATGTAGAGTTCGCCAACGACGCCGACAGGTAATTCATTGCCATCCTGGTCCACAATAAACTCCTTGACATTTAACTGCGGCTTGCCCACGGTGACTATGTCGGCATGCGTCAGTTCCTTGTTGTTCGAAGCGACAGTGGTCTCGGTGGGACCGTAGCAGTTAAAGATGCGTGCTTTGGTCACGTTCCTCAGCTGTGCGAGCAACTGGTCGGAGAATTTCTCACCGCCGGCACGCACGATGCTGATGCGGCTGATGGCGTCGCAGAAGTCCTCGCTTGTCAACCACGTCATCCAACGCGACGGCGTGCCCGATACCATATTGATGTGCTCCTCATTGATGAGACGGGCAAGGTCAAGCGGATTGTTGGCCTGTTCCTCGGTAGCGACAATGAGTGTCTTGCCATTGAAATAGGCTGTACCGATATCCTGCAGAGCGGCATCAAACGAGATGGTCGTTACACTCAGCATGCGCTTGGCATCGGTCATGACACCGTTGGCAAACACATTGGCGGGATGTCCGTAGAGATAGTTGCAGATGCCGCGATGGTGCAGCATAACACCCTTGGGACGGCCCGTTGAACCACTGGTATAAATCAGGTAGGCGAGGGCATCGGGAGTGATGTCAGTTGTTACCTTACCGTCATTATCATCGTTAATCAATTCCTCAACGTCGATGGCCTTGCCTTCAGGCACAGTGTCCAACTTGTCGGCAGTGGTGATGATGTAGCGCGCCTCACTATCCTCGAGGATGAGTTTCACACGGTCGGCGGGATACTCGGGGTCGCAAGGGATATAAGCAGCGCCGGATTTCAGCACACCGAACAGGGCGAGAATCAGGCGGCTTGTGCGCGGCAGCAGCAAGGCTACGCGGTCATGCTCCTTCACTCCGCGTTTTCTTAGGGCGGCAGCGATGCGATTGGTCACCTCGTCCATCTCCTTATAGGTGTATTTGGCATCAATAGCCACTAGTGCCTCATGGTCGGGCTGCGTCTGTGCAAAGTGCCCGATACACTCGTGGAAGAAGGTGAAGGGGGCATCGGCGGGAACGTCGCCCGTGTCCACCTGGCGCAGGTGACTCAATTCCTCCTCTTGGCTCTCGCTCACGATAGACAGCTGGCGCAAGCGGGCTTGAGGTGCATCCATCATCCTCATAGCGACAGCCACAATACTCTCGGCTAGGCCACGCCCTACCCTCTCGCTGTAAACCGAATCGTCATACTGTACAACTACACCACGCGATTCAATCTTGATGTTAATTTTGAACTTGGGCACATTGAGTTCCAACAATTCCTGTCCCATCGGCTTATCGTTTACTGTATATTGAGACAGCACGCCCACCTGATAGGCATAGGCGATGGCGGGACGGAAGCCGTAGTCGGTAGCGATGCGCGCGAAGGGATAATCCTCATGTCGAAGTGTCTGGTCAAATGTGTCGCTCGCATTTTTCAGGAACTGTTCAACCGTCACATCATCAATGTTCATGCCCAAGGCGAGCGTATTGACAAACATACCCACCGTGTCGGCAATCTTGAGGTTGCTGCGGCCGCTGCTGACGGTACACAGATAAACGTCACGGTTATTGGTATAGCGAGAAACGACATAAGCCGTAGCACCCAAGAACAGGTGGGCTGGCGTAATCTCTTGACCACGGCAGAAGGCTGCGGCACGTTCCAAATCTACAGGACATACAGCCTCGCCGATGAAACCTTGCTCATCGGTTTTGGGCAAATCGGCAGGAATCTCACTAGCACCCTCACAGGTCTGCAGTTTCTCGGCAAAGAACTGCTGGGATGCCTTGAAGGTCTCGCTTTCCTCGGCAGCCTGCTGATCGGCAACAAAGTCCAAGTAGTTATAGGATTCTTTCTCAATCGAGTTGCCCTCAAGGAGAGCATTGATTTGACGAATGAGCAAATCGGCAGAGCCTCCGTCAAATATCAAGTGATGGACATCCAGCAACAGGTTGACACCAGCCGGGGTCTTGACCACTTCGGCACGGTACAAGGGCGGTTTCTGCAAGTTGAACGGACGAACAAACTCATTCTTGTATTTCGCCAGTTCTTCTTCAGTCATTTCGGTGATGTCCACCTCAATGGGAACACTATCCTCGGTCGTTTGGATAATGCTGTCGCCTTCGGTAGTAAAGTGGACATTCAACTCGGGATGAGCCTCAATGACACGCTTCACAGCATCAGCAAGACGATTAGCGTCAATACCTTCGGGGTATGAAAGCAGATAAGGGATGTTATAGATGGTAGAAGCCGGATTCTTCAGGCAGTCAAAATAAACACCCGTTTGTGCATAGGACAGCGGAGCACTGTTTCTCGCCTCCTGAGCGGGAGACGCAAGATTTTGCGTCTCTACAGAACCTTCAAGCAATGCTTTAAGGATTTCGTTCTCGATAGACTGGATGGTACCGGTCTTGACAAGGCTTCTGGAGTCAAGTGTCACACCATAGCGCTTGTTGACCTGCACTGCCAGCTTAATGGCCGAAATAGATGTCAAGCCAGCATAGCCCAGCACCGTCGTCACACCGAAGTCGGTGTTATTGACAATGTCAGCGACTATCTTGTGGATTTCCTGTTCCAGCACATTCATTGGCACATTGACATTTTCTGCGGCAGCCGCCTTCTTTTCGGGCTTGGGCAGTGCACGCTTGTTCACCTTCTGGTTCTGGTTCAGTGGGATGGCATCAATCTGCATGGTCACAGCCGGTACCATATAGGGCGGCTTCTGGTCCAGAATGAAGTTGTTGAGCGCTTCAATATCCACCTTGTCATCGCTGACGACATAGGCAGCAATAAACTTGCCGCCGCCTTCCTCGTCAAAGGCCTGAACGGTTGCATCCTTGATGCCGGGGAACTCGCGGATGACACTTTCTACTTCCTTCAGTTCGATGCGGAAACCGCGAATTTTCACCTGACCATCGCGGCGACCCACAAACTGGATATCGCCCGAGGGCAAATAGCGAACGATATCGCCTGTACGATATACGTGTTGATACTTTTCGTCGGTAGTAAACGGATTGGTGATATAGACCTCGGCAGTCTTCTCAGGACGGTTCAAGTAACCGCGGCTCACCTGGGGACCTGCAACCAACAATTCACCAGCTGCTCCCACGGGCAGACGGTGACCCTGTGGGTCAACAATATACAAGCGCACGTTCTTCGGCGCTTTGCCGATGGGAATCTCCTTCATTTTCTTATCTACAAGGAAATAGGTAATGAAGACCGTTGACTCGGTGGGACCATACAGGTTGTAGAACTTGATGCCCTGCGGCGGCGTGAGTGAAGCCAGTTTCTCACCACCGGTCGAGAGATACTGCAGCGAATGGTTCTCAACACTGGTGGCAAACTGGTAACACACCTGCGTCGTCATGAACGAGTGGGTAATGCCGTTCTGCTCAAAATATTCATTGAGGGCAATAAGATCCAGGCGCAATTCCTCAGGAAGTATATAGACCGTC
>JAEEGJ010014929.1_pt1 | contig 18276 bp, 16 predicted proteins | sample 8958761 | NCBI WGS metagenome assembly JAEEGJ01 (sample SAMN16246546, study PRJNA631951) | gut metagenome | biome: gut microbiome; feature: rumen; material: RS-attached | host: Bos | place: Iran: Karaj | collected 2018-10
AAACCGGTTCTGCTTCACGTCGGGGCGGGTCAGGCAGGTGCCGATGCAGTATTTGCTCATCTTGAACGGCCGGATCCTCATGTCGAAGAGCACATCTTTGAGCAACGAGTGGGCGCGACCGTCTTGTTTGAGTTCCATCACGGCGAGCTCGCCCATCGAGGCGGTGAGGCCGCTGCGCAGGTTCTCGAACCGAAGGTTGCAGTCGATGGTGAGACGCTCGGTCTTGTCGTAGTTCACCAAGGTGAAACGGTCGAAGAGGGTCACCAGATGGGGGCTCAGAGAGCCGACCGGATAGGGCTGTCTCTCGGCCAGAAACGCCGCCGCCTCGGGGTTGTCGAGGATGTTGGCGATGGGCTCCACCTCGATGCGTTTCTTCTTCGTGCGGCCCTTGTTGTTCTTGTGCTTCACCTCGCAGAAGGTCAGGTGCGAGTCGACGTAGGTACGCACCCTCACCTTGTCGCGCACCAGATGGCGGTCGTGGTGGATAAGGTACATCGTCAGCTCGGGGGTGTCGTAGTACACCGTGCTGTAGGGCGACAGGCAGTTGCCTTCCACCTCCTGGGCGTAGTAGGCATCGCGGATACGCATAAGGATGGCACGCAACTGAGCCCTCGTCAACACATATTTGGTGTCGATGCGGTTCATCAGCTTCACGCTGCTCATCTCATCAAGCGTGATGGGCTTCATGCCTTGCACTATGTCGAGGATCTCCTCCACGGGCCTATTATTGACTTGGGACGCGGGACTTAGGGACGCGGGACGAGGCCAAAGTCTCGCGTCTCGTGTCCCGCAGTCTCGCGTCGATTAAGACTAAAACCTTCTTTTATTTTGGAACATATTCAAAGGTCTTCACCGACTCGAGCTTGCCGTTCGGGTAGTAGTTGAGTTGCTTCACCTTGGAGCCGTCTTCGTCGTATTCGTATTTGCGGATGCGCACCACCCTGTCGCGGTCATTGTACTCGATTTCACGCGTCACCTTGGCGGTGATGTCGCTGTCTTTGGGGTATTCGAACACGATACGCCATTTCTGGCCGTAGCTGGCATACTCGATCTCCTCAACCTTGCGGCCCATCTCGTCGTAAGTCGTCACGCGGTCGAGGAAGGCGCGCTTGTCGCCCGCCGCCGTGTTCCACTCCTTCAGCACCATGCCCTTGCGGTTCTCACGCTTCTGGATGGTACTCTCCGATACCGACTGGGCGAAGCAGCCGACGGAGAGGGTCACAAGAACTAATGCTATTATTAGTTTCTTCATTTTTATATAGTATTTCAGTTTTCAAATCGGAGTTTCCCTTCGGGAATGGAGTTTTCGTATTTTTTCTACTTGCGGCGGCTTGAGGCACTTACTAACGGTTGGTTTCTTCTGCCGCCGCAGATATAAGCATCACTTTCCCTCCATTCCCCTCAGGGGAATCTCATTCTTTACACATTAATTATTATTTCATACTGTTCGGCAATCTCAAAGATGCGCCCTGCCTCCTCCACCGTGATGGTCTGGAAGACGAAGTCGGGCACCTCGTTGAAGTCTTGCGTGATCGTATACACCTCGTAGTCACCGGGTTGTAGCTTCTGGAAGGCAAAATAGCCGTCGGGGCCCACACGGGTGTCGTCGAAGGGGATGTCGTCGCCCACGCGACGGATGTAGACGCGGTGCTCGCAGGCCCAGCCCTCGCCACGGTAGCTGCCGTTGTGGTAGTAGGCGGCATGCACGCGGCCTTTCACGATGGAGGTGCCGTAGGCCTTGCCGTCGTGGATGTAGAGCGTCGGCACTTGTGTCACCGCGCCGCGGCTGAGGTTCACCGTCTCGCTCACCGCCACCTTCTCGCCCGAAGGCAAAGTGCTGTAGGCAAACACTGTATACTCGCCAGGACGCAGATACTCAAACTGATACATACCTTCGGCGTTGGTCTCCACATCGTCGCCGAAGTATTCTTCGTTGCCATAGATAATGAAAACGTCGGTCTTGGCAGCCGCCATGGTATCGGGGGTCAAGGTGTAGTCATCATCGGGATGATGCACCAGCTTCACGAAGCCTTGCACTGTTCCCGTACCTCCTTCGCCTGGACCTTTGTTGCATGAAGGCAGCAAAAATGCCATCACCGTAAGAGTCAATAATAAATGGGTGGTTTTCTTCATATTCATCAAAAATTAAGATTTGCAAAGATAGTTATTCAACGGATTGCCAAAAGAAATATTATCCAATTTTAGTGCCAAAATCGCTGATGTTGCCGCATACCTTTTTCAGTACACTAACAAAAGTGTTCAAGTCTTCCTCAGAGATGCCGTCGATGGCTTTGTTCATCGTATCGATGGCTAGCTGCTTGGTAGAGTCCTTGAGTGCCATGCCTTCCTTGGTCACGACGATGTTGTTCACACGGCGATCATCCTTCGACACTGAGCGGGCGACAAGGCCCTTCTTCTCCAGGTTGTCGATGAATTGCGTCACCGAGTTCTTGTCCTTCTGGATGATGAAGGCAATGGCCTGCTGGGTAAGTGTGCCCTCATTCCACAAAGCATCCATGACGAGGTATTGCTCACCCGTCAAGTTCACGTTGTTCTTCTTGAATACCTCGGCAAGGTACTTTTTAAGTCTGCAATTCAGGATGTTGACGTAAACGCCAACTTGTTTCACGAGTATCATATTATCATATTTTTGGGATTATCTTGCTTTATGAAAGTGCAAAGATATAGATAATACTTGAAATGTGCAAAAATAAAGGAGCGACAATTGTCGCTCCTTTATTTGAGTACATTCCGAACCCTTTACTCGATCCTCATATTCGGGACTTCCGTGCCGTCGTAATAGCCCTTATCGAGCTTCTGACGCACCTCGGCAAAGGCGTTCAACGTGTAGTTGACGTCGTCCATAGTGTGGGCTGCCGTCGGGATGATGCGGAAGATGATCATGCCCTTGGGGATGACGGGATAGGTGATGACCGAGCAGAAGATACGGTAGTTCTCGCGCAGGTCCATGGCAATGTTGGTGGCTTGCACCACGTCTCCTTGCACATGCACCGGCGTCACGCAAGCCTCGGCGGGACCGATGTCGAAGCCCAGGTCACGGAAGCCCTTCTGCAAGGCGCGGGTCACCTTCCACAGTTGGGCACGCAAAGCGTCACCCTCGGCGCTGCGGATGATTTCGAGACGCTTCTCGCAGCCTTCAACGATGGCCAACGGCAAGCTCTTGGCATACATCTGTGAACGCATGTTATAACGCAGATATTCAATCACATACTTCGGACCTGCCACGAAGCCGCCGATGATGGCCATGGCCTTGGCATAGGCACCGATGTAGATGTCGATGTCGTCCATCACACCGAAGTGTTCAGAAGTACCGCGGCCGTTGGGACCCATCACACCGAAGCCGTGGGCGTCGTCGATGAGGATGCGGAAGCTATACTTCTTCTTCAAGGCCACGATGCCGGCGAGGTCGCCCAAAGCGCCCGTCATGCCATACACACCCTCTGTAATCACGAGGATGCCACCGCCCGTCTTGGCCACCACCTCAGTTGCTACCTTCAACTTCTTCTCGAGGTCTTCCATATTGTTGTGGCGGTACTTGTACTTGTTGCCAATGTGCAAGCGGATGCCGTCAAGCAGGCAGGCATGGGCCTCGTTGTCGTAAACGATAACGTCGTGCGGGCTAGTCAAGGTGTCGATGGTCGACACAATGCCCTGGTAACCGAAGTTGAACAGGTAGGCGGCTTCCTTCTTCTCGAAGTCGGCCAGCTCATGCTCGAAATGCTCGTGCATGCGGGTGTGACCCGTCATCATACGGGCGCCCATGGGGGCAGCAAGGCCGTATTTTGCGGCGGCTTCGGCATCCACGCGACGAATCTCGGGGTGATTAGCCAAGCCCAAATAGTTGTTCAAGCTCCAGCAGAGTACTTCTCTGCCGTTGAAGGTCATGCGCGGACCCAACTCACCTTCCAAACGAGGGAATGCAAAATAACCATCAGCGCGTTCGCGGTACTGCCCAATCGGGCCACCGGAATCCTTTGATATTCTTTCGAAAATGTCCATTGTACAAATTGATAGTTGATAATTGAAAATTGAAAATTAAGGACCCTGAGCCTGTCGAAGGGCCGACCCGACATCAAGGTTTAGCGAGCCACAAAAATAGTAAATATATTGATTATCCCAGCATGAAGGAATTATTTTTATCTTTGCAGCGTATTTTAATGCGAGGTGGGTCTCACAGCCCCGTAGGGGCGATAGGACAACAAGCAGGCGACGTAAGTCCCTGCGTAAGACCCAACTCGGAAAAACAAAAAACCGTGTTAAACCTCAAAGACAAAACCGCTCTCGTCACAGGTGGAGGCACTGGCATCGGGCAGAGCATCGCCTTGCATCTGGCGCAAGAAGGCTGTCACCTCGTCCTCACAGGACTGGGCATCGACGACCTCAACAAGACCAAGGAGATGTGCGAACAATACGGTGTGAAAGCCTACGCCACCGAGACCCAACTCGACGACTATGCCTCCATCGACCAGCTTTACGACTACGTCATGGAACTAGGCCTCAGCATCGACCTCTTCGTGCTCAATGCGGGCATCTCGCAGCGTGAGAAGGCCTTGGACACCGACATCAGCGTGGACGAAAAAATCCTGAAAATCGACTTCCTCAGCGGCGTCTATCTCGTGAAGAAGTTCAAGGAGATGATTCTCGCCAAGGAGCACGTGCAGTTCAGTGTGACCACTTCCCTATCGGGTTTGTTCGGCTTCCCGCTGCGTTCGGCCTATTGCGCCGCCAAGCATGCCCTGTTTGGCTTCTACGAATCACTGGAACTCGAGTACGACAACATCAACGTCACCTTCCTCATCCCAGGACGCATCAACACGCAAATCAGCAAGAGCGCTCTTCATGGCGATGGCACCGCCCATGCCAAGATGGACGCAGGACAGGCCAATGGCCTCAGCGTGGAGAAAACCGGCCATATTGCCGTGCGCGCCATCAAACGGCAGAAACACCGTAAGCTCATTGGACGGACGGAATTGCTGATGGCATATATCCATAAGTATTGCTTACCTTTGTATTATAAACTATCCAGGAAAATATCGGCGACATGACGCGACAGCGTCACTGCGAGGCACGAAGCAGTCTAGGCATTAAACTGATAGATATCACTCTAGATTGCTTCGTCGTTCCTCCTCGCAATGACGCAAAGCGACAACAAAATCTAATCATCATGAAAGAGAAAATCATCTGCGGCATACAGCAAGTGGGCATCGGAGTCAACGACTTCGTGGAAGCCTGGAAATGGTATTACGACAACTTCGGCTTCGAGATCAAGATTGTCGACGATGAAGGCGTGGCGGAGCGCATGCTTCCCTACACGGGTGGCAAGCCCCAACCGCGTCGTTCAGGCATCGCCGTCAACATCCGGGGCGGCGGCGGCTTCGAGATCTGGCAGCCCAAAGGGAGAGAGCTCAACTACCTGAAAGAACCCATCAAATTAGGCGACTTGGGCATCCTCATCGCCAAGGTAAAGACCCCCGACATCGAGGCGGCCTACAACACCTTTATTAATAAAGGCCTCGACGTCATCAGTCCCGTTATGACTTCGCCTGCCGGACAAAAGGAGTTCTTCATGAAAGACCCCTACGGCAACCTCTTCCAGCTGGAGCAGGACGACTACGTCTTCATCGATGAGAAAAAGACCACGGGTGGCGCCAACGGTGCAGTCATCGGCGTCAGCGACATCGAGCGTTCCCTACCCTTCTACACACAGCTATTGGAATACGACAAGGTGGTCTTCGACCAGACTGGCGTCTTTGAAGACCTCGAAGCCATCGAAGGCGGCAAAGGTACTTTGCGCCGTGTCATCTTGGAGCGTTCCAAACCCATCGAAGGACCCTTGAGTCGCATCATGGGTACCTCGCATCTTGAGCTCATCCAAAGCGTCGATGCACCAGGCAAGAAACTCTATGAAGGCCGCTATTGGGGCGACCCGGGCTACATCCACCTCTGCTTCGACGTGCGCCACATGGACGCCGTCAAGGAGCAGACCGAAGCCATGGGACATCCCTTCGTGTGCGACAGCGGCGCCGACTTCGGCATGGGCGACGCCAACGGCCATTTCACCTACGTGGAAGACCCCGACGGCACCCTCATCGAGTTCGTCGAGACCTTCAAGATACCGATTGCGAAGAAGTTTGGCCTCTATCTGAACCTTGCCAACAAAGACGACCGTAAGCCCTTGGGCATCCTCAAGCTACTCCGATTTGCGAAAGTCAAACGCGAGAGCATCAAATGACAACAAAAAACAGCCGACTCAACTGAGCCGGCTGTTTTGTTTATTCGAATTACTACAATCCTTATTTGGTGATGCCCAATTTGGCCTTCACATCCTTGGTGCAGTCAACGGCATTGTCGCCCACATAGACGGCAGCACCCGTGGCCAGGTCGAGGATATAGGTGTAACCCTTCTCCTTACCCACAGCGTTGATGGCATTCTGGATCTTGTCGAGCATAGGCTTCAGCAACTCGGCGCGCTTGCCTTCAAACTCGTTCTCGGCGTTCACTTGGAACTGCTGGATACGGGTCTGGAGGTCAACGATTTCCTTTTCCTTCGACTGCTTCACCAGATTCGACATGGTAGCCTGGTTGGCTTCGTAATCCTGCATCTTGGTCTGATATTCCTTGGCCATGGCCTCGAGCTGGTTCTGCAGCTCACCATAGTACTTCTCCAAGCTCTTCTCAGCCTTAGCCTTGTCGGGCATGGCATCGAGGATCTCAGCCGTGTTGACGTGTGCAATCTTCACTTGGGCATTGACCACTCCACTCATCATGAAGAGTGCCACACCCAGAAACAAAACTCTGAATACTCTTTTCATTTTATTGACTTTTAATAATTTATCCAATTTTTGATTCGCTAACGAGCCGCAAAGATACAAATTATTTGCGTTCCTTCCCGATTAATTCTTTATTTCTTGGGTTTAACAGGGGCTGTTTTGCTTCCACCCGAAGTGCCGCCTTTCGTACCGCCAGTGCCTCCTGCAGGAGCAGCATTGGCCTTACGACGGTTTTCACGACGCACGGTCTGCATGACGTTGCCAAGTTGATCGAGCACGTCGTCGCTCACGTCGTTCTTGTCGCTGGCATAGAGCACCGAAGTTCCCGAAGCGAGGTCAAGGATGAAGGCGTAGTTCTTGGTCTGGGCCACTTCCTTCATGGCCGTGTAGACCTTCTCCTGGATGGGCTGGATAAGTTCTGTGCGTTTTTGGTAGAGTTGTCCTTCCGATCCGAAATACTGCATCTGAAGGTTCTTGGCTTCCTGTTCCTTGTCGACGATGGCCTGCTCACGGGCACGCTTCTGGTCTTCCGAAAGGAGCAGCATCTCGGTCTGATACTTGCTGTACATCTCCGACACCTTGTCGTAGATGGCCTTCACTTCTTTCTGCCATTTCTCCGACAAAGCGTTCAGTTCTTCTTGTGCATCGCCGTATTCAGGAATGTTTTCCATAATGTATTCCGAATCGACATAGACGATTTTCTGTCCACCGCCAAGCTGTGCATTGGCAGTCATGATGCCGCCACAAACCAAGGCAGCGGTCAAGATCAAGGTTTTAAATGCTTTCATTGTTTATAGTGTTTCTAATTGTTTTCTTGTTTGCTTTATCAATAATCGTTCCAAAAAAGGATTCAAGATTCAAAATTCAAAGATTCAAAAGACCGGATTGCTTCGTTCCTCGCAATGACACAAAGTGCTACTAACTCTAAACTCTAAACACTCAACTCTAAACTAATCAATAGATCCTCCGATAGAGAAGTGGAACTGGCTATGATTATTTCCTGTGGTGCCATAAACATCGTCGAAGCCGTAGCCCCAGTCGAGGCCAAGCAAACCGAACATGGGCAGGAAAATGCGCACGCCGACACCAGCCGAACGCTTCACCTCAAACGGGTCAAAGTTCTTGAACCCTAACCAGCAGTTACCAGCCTCCAAGAAGGTCAAGGCATAGATAGTGGCCTGCGGATTCAGCGAGAGCGGATAACGCAACTCCAAGGTGTATTTCGTCATGATGTTACCGCCATTGCCGCCCGTGCCGGAATTGTTGTAATATCCTGGCGTAAGCGAGTTGTTGGCATAGCCACGCATTCCAACGAGCTCGCGGCTGTCGAACGAATAGTTACTCAAGCCATCGCCACCGAGGAAGTAACGATGGAAAGGCGTGGGACCAATCTGGTCGTTGTAATGGCCAAGATAGCCAAAGCGCACGCGGGTCATCATCACGAGTTTCTCATAAAGCTCGGTATACCAAGCCGCCTTGAATGTCCAACGGTGCATCTCAATCCACTTGTACTTTTCGTTTTCAGAGAGGCTGGTGTAATCCTTATTGCTCAGCAGCGAATAGGGCGGCGTGATTTCAAGTCCAAGTTGGAACTCAGAGCCACTACGAGGATACAGGGGCTGGCTCACCGAGTTGCGCGACAGCACAAAGCTGTAACTAAGAAGGTTGAACTTTCCATTACCGTCACCCACACTCAGGTAAGTCGACTGGTAGTTATGCAGGCTATAACGTTTGAAGTTAAGTCCTTGATACAAGGCAAAATAGTCATCAGGCCACGTCAAGCGGCGACCTAAACCGACAGTACCACCCGTCATATTGAACCAACCATAGTTTGTATCATCCTTTTCGTAATTGTTGGAGAAGAACGACTGGTAGAACGAAGCCGTCAGCGAGTTGGGCTTGCGGCCACCCAGCCAAGGCTCGGTAAACGAAATATTGTAAGTGATGTAACGGCTGCCCAAGGTACTCACGCCCAACGACAGCTTCTGTCCATCGCCCATCGGCAAAGGTTTCCATGCTTTCTTGTTGAAGATGTTGCGCATCGAGAAGTTGGAGAACTGCAAGCCAGCTTCCAGCATCAGCATTCGGGCAGCGAAACCTGCCGAGAAACGGATCTGGTCGGCAGCGGCCTCCTCCACGGAATAGTCGATGTCAACGGTGTTGTCGGCGGGATTGGGCTGCACATCGGGGTTGATGGACTCCTGGTTGAAGAAACCAAGGGTGGCCAACTCACGCACGGAGCGCAACACATCGCTACGGCTAAACAGCTGTCCTGGACGGGTGTAAAGCTCACGCAGCACCACATGGTCGTAAGTCTTGGTATTTCCCGCCAACGTGATATTGTTGATGCGCGCCTGCTTGCCTTCGGTGATGCGGATTTCGAGGTCTATGGAGTCATTTTCTATAGCCACTTCAACGGGATCCACACGGAAGAAGAGGTAGCCGTCGTCCATATACAACGAGCTGATGTCGAGATTGGTCTCACTGTAGTTCAGGTTCTTGTCGAGCAACTCCTTATTATATACGTCGCCTTTCTTGATGCCCAAGATGGAATTGAGTGTTTCGTCGGTGTACTTGGTGTTGCCCGTCCAAGTGATGTTGCGGTAGTGATACTTGTTACCTTCGTCAATGACAAGGTCGATGCCCATGTTCTGGTCATCGATGCGATACACCGAGTCTTTGACAATGCGTGCGTCACGATAACCTTTGGCGTTGTATTTGTCGATGATAAGCTTCTTGTCGTCCTCGAAGTTCTTCTCGATGTATTTGGAAGCCTTGAAGATGCGTGGGCGATAGTTGTCGTAGAAGTATTCCTCCACCCCATTGATGGCCCTTAAGGGATGCAAGGTCACCACATCCGCTATGGCGTTCACAATGGTCGGACCAAGCGGATCCAACGGGTTGAAATGGCCGCGTTGCTTGGTCTCCTTCATCGAAGCCAGCACCTGACCATCGGCGAGGTTCTCATTGCCAATCACGTTGATTTGCCCAATCTTCACCTTATCGCCCTTATCGATATTGATGACCATGTCGATGTAGTTCTCGCGCACAGTGTCAGGCTTTTGTTCGATGTCGATATCCACGTTGAGATAGCCTTTGTCGTAGAAGAAATCCTCGATGATGCGGGTAGTCTTAGTCAGCAGATGGTCGGTGGCGATGTCACCACGCGAGAGGTTGATTTTATTGCGGATGTCATCGGCCTCGCTCTTCTTGATGCCGTTGAAAGAGAACCTCGACACACGCGGCTTTTCCTTAATGACGATTTGGAGGAAGACCTTGTTGCCCACAAAATCGGTAGCGTTGACGGCCACATCCTCAAAAAGACCTTGTTCCCAAATCTTGCGGATGCCGTTCGAGATTTCGTCGCCCGGGATAGAGATTTCGTCGCCTACTCTCAAGCCAGCAATCATACTCAGCATAGAACCGTCGACGTACTTGGCGCCTTCGACGACCACACCGCCTATTTCGTATTTCTGTGGGCGGGCATAGTTGACCTCCGAAAGGTCGTCGCCGATTTGGATTTGGGCAAAAGCGCTGTTCCCAAAACCCAAGAGAGTCATCAGAAACAGCATTAAAGGTATATATCTCAATCGCATAATATTATCTTTCAATCATTTAGTGTTTACTTGTTCGCTCGTCTTCCCGAAACGGCGTTCACGGTGTTGATAATTCAAAATCGCCTCATAGAGGTCGGCCTTGCGGAAGTCGGGCCAATATTTTTGGGTAAAATAGAGTTCAGAATAGGCCAATTGCCACAGCAAGAAGTTGCTGATACGCTCTTCACCGCTGGTACGAATGAGCAGTTCGGGATCAGGAATGCCCGCCGTCGAAAGGTAGGACGAAATCGTAGCGTCATCGATGGCCTCAGGAGCTAGTTTGCCTGCTGCCACATCCCGTGCCATGCGTTGTGAGGCTTGCTTCAGATCCCAACGGCCCGAATAGCTCAAAGCCAAGGTCAAAGTCATGCGGGTGTTATGGCTCGTGTCTTCGATAGCCTGCATCAACTGGTCGTAGTTGGCTTTAGGCAAGCTCTTCAAGTCGCCAATGGCATTCAACTTGATGCTGTTCTTGTTCATCGTGACCACCTCTTTCGTGATGGTGGTGGCCAACAGCGACATCAATCCGCTGACTTCGGCCAAGGGGCGGTTCCAGTTCTCAGTGGAGAAGGCATACAAAGTCAAGTAACCCACACCCAACTCTGCACATCCTTCCGACACCTCTCGCACCGACTGTATGGCACTTTGGTGCCCAAAGAGTCGGGCTTTTCCTCTCTCCTTGGCCCAACGGCCGTTGCCGTCCATGATGATAGCGATATGCTGCGGCAGACGCTCGCGGTCGATTTGTTGCATCAGTTGATCCTTCAGTTCCATAGGTCAGAATTTGCTCAAGTTACAGCCTCTGCCATCAGGCAGGTTGATTTTCCAAGTCAGCGACACGCGTGCCATGCCAAACCAGTCGTTGAAAGCAGAGTTGCCGCGTTGTTGGTCTTTTGTATAGTTCCCGTTAGGAGTGCTCGTAGGATTCCCACTGGAGTTCACAGGGATTCCTTCTGGTGTCGCCGTGGGGTCAGTCAAGTCATAATACATACCGTTGACAATGACAGTGGCATGTTGGTCGTCGGCTGGATACACCGTGGCCACATCGTCAAGGTAGTCGGTAAAGGTCTTCTGCATGCGCCATTCCACCGTGGCTGCCATGTGTTTCGACAAGGCAAGTTTCACACCCATGCCGAAGGGAATGGAGATGCCGATGGGACTGGTCTTTCCGAAAGCCTTATCGTACCATTTGGGCTCGGCAGGAGCAGGCTCCGTCAGGTGATCGCTGAGATCAACCAAGGTATCGCCGACCGTGGCATAAGCCGTATAATAGAACACCGAAATGCCGCCGAAAATATAAGGCGAGACATTTCTTTTCGGGTTACCCGTATAGTATTCCAAGAAATTGAATTCTGCCACAAAGCTGAGGTCATGGATCTTGCTTGTGAAATTCAGGCCTCGTTCGGGACGCCATTTGACGATTGCATCATCGCCCTTCACGGTGAGATAAGAATAGTCGGCACGGAAAGTCCAACGGTTGTTATAGTTGAAACGCACCACACCGCCGTATTCCAGCTGCGGCATGGCAAAAGGCAAGGTCGGGTTGAGGTCGCCCATATAGTAACTCACACCAGCATGAGGACCGATTTCAAGCGTCTTGGGGTCGTCAAATTGGGCATTGGCTTGGATAAAAATAGCCAAGCAGCTCAATATCAATAAGAAACGAAGTTTTCTAATCATAATTCAAAACTGCAAAATTACGAATTTTTCTAATGAAAACGACAGAAATCAATTTCTATTGTCTTTGCCCCACATCAACTTATTCCGGATAGTGCCGAAAAAGTCCTCGCCACGCATCCTGACCAAGTTGAGGCAGAAGCCTGCCTTACGCACCTCCAATTGCACGGAAGTATCTAATGTACAGCTTCTTGAGTCCATGCTGAAGACAAATTTCTTCTCCCGTCCTTCCACCTGGATGCGGATGGTGCTGTCGTCGGGGATGACCACGGGTCGCACCGTTAAATTGTGCGTGGCAATGGGTGTGATAACGAAGTTCTTCGCGTTCGGGGCGATGATAGGGCCACCGGCACTCAACGAATAGGCTGTGGAACCCGTCGGGGTGGCCAACAGGATGCCGTCGCCCCAATAGGTATTGAGATAGATATCGTCAACAAACACCTTGATAGCCAATAGACTATGCTCTGGATTGCGAATGACATTCAACTCATTGAGGGCATATTTCACATCGTCGAAAACCTTCTCAGGCGAGACCAGCTCCAGGAGGGTGCGCTGCTCCACGGAGTAATCGCCAGTGAGCACGCTATTGATCGCCATGTCAATCTCGTTTTTCGAGATGCTGGACAAAAAACCTAGGCGTCCCATATTGATGCCCACCACTGGAATGCCTGAATTGAGCACGAAGGGCACCGTGTCGAGGATGGTACCGTCGCCGCCGATGGAGAACAACAGGTCGGCTTTCAGGTCTTCATGCGAGTGGAAAACGCTGTATTGCACGCCTTCGGGCATATAGGCGGCAACAATGTCAGCAAATAGTTGGTAAACAACAATTTCCACTTGATTGTCGGCCAATTTCTTGAATAATTGACGCATGTATTCCCCATTCTCCGGGGCGATGGTCTTTCCAAATAGGGCGATCTTCATTAGCTTTTTTGTTTTTACCCTGACCGCTGACCCTGACCCAGACAAATCCGCTGGTCAAGGTCAGGGTCAATGGTCATGGTTTAATATCCTTCTTCTTTTACTGAATCATGGCTTTCGTCAGTCATCATGCGGATGTAATTCACATAACGCCAATCGGCGATGTCGCCGTTTTCGACGGCTGCTTTCACCGCACAGCCTGGTTCATGGGTATGGGTGCAATTGGCAAAACGGCACTCGCTCATCAGGTTGCGCATCTCGGGGAAACGCTGGGCCAAAGTCTCTTTCTCAAGGTCGTAGAGCACAAACTCCTTGATGCCAGGCGTGTCGACAATCCACGCACCAAAATCGAGATGATGCATCTCGGCAAAGGTGGTGGTGTGCTTGCCTTTCTCGTGATAATCGGAAATCTCGCCGATACGTACGTTCAACGAGGGGTCAAGGGCATTAACGAGTGCCGACTTACCCACACCAGAATGGCCCGAGAACAGGCATATCTTGTCTTGCATCAAAGCCTTTAATTCGTCGATTTGGAAACCCGTCTTAGCCGACACGCCAAACGAGGTATAGCCAAGGCTCTGGTAGTATTCCATCAACACGCACATCTCCCCTATCTGCTCGTCGGTGTAGAGGTCACACTTGTTGAAGATCAAGGCAGCGGGGATGTGATAGGCTTCGGCAGTGACCAGGAAACGGTCGATGAAACCCGTGGAGGTGCGCGGCTGGGCGATAGTAGCCACCACGATGGCCAAGTCGACATTGGCGGCGATGATATGCGAGGCCTTGCTCAGGTTGACCGACTGACGCACAATCACATTATCGCGCGGCTCGATCTTCTTGATGACGCCCGTGTCCTTGCCAGGTTCCTGCTCAAACTGCACGTTGTCACCCACTGCCACAGGGTTGGTGCTTCTTATGCCATCCAAGCGAATCTTGCCGCGCAGGCGACACTCCCACTGCCGTCCTTGTTCGTCGAGGACGATGTACCAGCTGCCCGTCGATTTGATGACCTTGCCTAACATTTTTGATATCTTTTGCCTGGCAATGCCATCAGCACGCCGTCGAATTCCAATGTCAACAGAATAGCAGCTATCTTCGTGGTCGGCAACTCGGTCTTCACGATGATTTCATCAAGATTGACGACTGCATTCGAGCCAAAGCAGTCCATAATGAGTTTTTCCTCTGCAGTGAACTCACGAAACAAAGCCGTCTGTTTCTCACTCTTCGACTCCGAGTCCCAGCGCATGATGTAACGCAGGTTGAGCACGCTTTCCATGAGGTGGGCACGGTTGGTGCGGATGAGGTAGTTGCAACCCTGACTGTAGATATCCATCACACGACCAGGATAAGCGAACACATCGCGGCTGTAGGAGTTGGCCAAATCCGCCGTAATCAGAGAGCCGCCTTTCATCGCTGACTCGATGACTACCACGGCGTCGGCCATGCCCGCGATGATGCGGTTGCGGCGCGGGAAATTCTCGCGGTCGGGCAAGGTGCCGCTCATGCACTCCGTCAGGATGCCGCCTCCTTGCTCCACCATGTCAGTGGCCAGTTTTTTGTTTGGCGCAGGATAGATCTGCTGCATACCACTGCCCATCACGCCTACCGTAGGGATGCCTTGTTTCACGGAAGCCTTGTGCGCACAAGTGTCAACACCGTATGCCAATCCACTTACAATCAGCACGTTGTCCTCCTTCAAATCCTCCACCAGTTGATTGCAGTTCTCCTTGCCGTATTCCGTGATGTTACGTGTGCCAACGACGGCCACCACGCGGTTGGCGTTGAGGTTAGCCTTGCCTTTGTAATACAGCATCATCGGGGCGTCATCGCATTGTGACAGTCGGCGCGGATAGTCAGCATCCAAGAAAAACAAAGGCTGTATACCGTTTTTCTCGACGAAGGCGATCTCCTCCTCTGCCCTTTTCAGGTATTCCTTGGGCTTGCAGATGGCGTCGATGGAAGCCTCGCGCATACCTGTAATCTTCTCCAGCGACTTGCGCGTCTCCTTGAAGATGGCCTCGGCACTGCCACAATACTGCACGAATTTCTTCCCGCTGATATCACCGATACCAGGGAGTAACGTCAATGCTATTTGATATTGGAGGTCGGTCATCTAGTTTAGAGTTGAGTGTTTAGAGTTTAGAGTTTAGAGTCAGACACGCTTTGCGTCATTACTAGGAACGAAGCAATCCAGAAATTTAATCCAGCTTCAAGACTGCAAGGAATGCCGACTGCGGAACCTCGACGTTGCCGATTTGACGCATGCGTTTCTTACCAGCCTTTTGTTTCTCGAGCAGCTTGCGCTTACGGGAGACGTCGCCACCATAGCACTTCGCCGTCACGTCTTTGCGTACCTGTCGCACCGTCTCGCGGGCAATGATCTTCGCGCCGATGGCCGCCTGAATGGCGATGTCGAACTGGTGACGAGGTATCAATTCCTTCAGCTTCTCGCACATGCGACGACCGAAGTCGTATGCATGACCACGGTGGATCAAGGTCGACAGGGCATCAACAGACTCTCCGTTGAGCATGATGTCGAGTTTCACCAAATCGGCATCTTGATAGCCAGCGATATGGTAGTCGAAGGAAGCATAGCCCTTCGAGATGGATTTCAGTTTGTCGTAGAAGTCGAAGACGATTTCGCTCAACGGCATCTGGAAGGTCAACTCCACGCGGTCGGTGGAGAGGTAGACCTGATTCTTCAGCACACCACGCCTGTCGATACAGAGCGTCATGATAGGACCGGTAAACTCGTTCTTCGAGATAATCTGCGCAAGGATATAAGGTTCCTCAATATGGTCGATCTTTGTCACCTCGGGTAAGCCGCTGGGGTTGTGCACCTCAATCATCTCGCCATCGGTCTTGAAGCACTTGAACGAAACGTTGGGCACCGTGGTAATGACGTCCATGTCGAACTCGCGGTCGAGGCGTTCCTGTACGATCTCCATGTGCAAGAGGCCCAAGAAGCCGCAACGGAAGCCGAAGCCTAATGCTGCTGATGATTCAGGCTCCCAAACCAAGGAAGCGTCGTTGAGTTGCAGCTTCTCCAATGAGGCACGTAGTTCTTCGTAGTCATCTGCGTCTACGGGATAGATACCCGCGAACAGCATGGGTTTCACGTTCTCGAAGCCCGCCACAGGCTCAGCGCAGGGACGTTCGACATGCGTGATGGTGTCGCCCACCTTGACCTCCTTCGAGGTCTTGATGCCCGAGATGATGTAACCTACATCACCTGCAGACAGTTCTTTCTTAGGCACTTGCTTCAGTTGCAGCACACCGATTTCGTCGGCGTTGTATTCCTTGCCAGTGGCGAAGAACTTCACCAAGTCGTTGGTATGCATCGTTCCGTTCATGATACGGAAATAAGCAATGATGCCACGGAACGAGTTGAATACCGAGTCGAAGATGAGGGCTTGGAGCGGTGCCTCAGGATCGCCCTTCGGGCAGGGGATGCGTTCCACGATGGCATCGAGTACGGCGGGCACGCCTTCTCCCGTACGGGCGCTGACCTTCAGAATCTCGCTCGGGTCGCAGCCCAAAAGGTCCACCATCTGGTCCTCCACGATGTCGACCATGGCACTGTCCATATCGATCTTGTTCATCACAGGGATGATCTCGAGGTCATGCTCAAGGGCAGAATAGAGGTTGGCAATCGTCTGGGCCTGAATGCCTTGCGTGGCATCCACCACCAGCAAGGCGCCTTCGCAGGCCGCGATGCTGCGCGAAACCTCGTAGGAGAAGTCGACGTGGCCGGGAGTATCGATAAGGTTGAGGGTGTATTCCTCTCCCTTGTAGTTGTATTTCATCTGGATGGCGTGGCTCTTGATGGTGATGCCGCGCTCGCGCTCAAGATCCATGTCGTCGAGCACCTGGTCGACGAGTTCTTTGTCGTTGAGCGTATGGGTCAGTTCCAAAAGCCTATCGGCCAAGGTCGATTTGCCGTGGTCGATATGGGCTATGATGCAAAAATTTCGGATGTTTTTCATTGGGCTGCAAAATTAGGAAAAATTTCGTTTGCAGCCTCAGAAAAACGCATGAAAAGCGCTGACAGTTTGTTTAATAATTAAACAGCTTGTCAAACGCGTTCGATTCGAGAAGCGCCGTCCCCAAAACAGAGAAAAGCACGATGAGTACCACCAGGCAAACGATAGAAATCACCAAACCGGCGATAGCTTTTCCTTTGGGGCGTTTGAACATACCGATAAAAGAGAACAGGAAGCCAAGAAACCATAAAATGACATTCGCTATGGGTATCCAGCACAACACAAGACCGAGTATGGACAGCACGAGACCTGCGCTCCCTGGTCCGTTTTTCTGCCTCACGGGTTGGGGTTGAACATACATCGGCTGAGGTTGAGGTTGTACAGGTCGTGGTTGCGGTTGAGCTGCAGCTTGTGGTCCGTTTAGCCAAGCCGTGCAATACATACATTTCGCGGCATTCTCAGGGATTTCCTCACCGCAGTAAGGGCATTTCTTGTATCCTTCCATGGTTTTTATGATTGATGATGGGGGCAAAGGTACATATTTTTCCTATTCCTCAAAAAAAATATGCCTCAAATGCAAACGATACAAAGGATTATCCCTATTTTTGCGGTCTAAAAAGTTGATGACAGATGACATCTAATCTACCCGACACTTATTCCAAAGAAGAAAAAGAAGAAATCGAGCGACGACACCAGCGCCTTCTCGACGCTTGGCAGACGCGCAAGGAAGCCGCCGACCTGGAAATGGTCGACAAAGCGTTCTATTTCGCCTGTGAGGCCCACAAGGATCAGCGCCGCCGCTCGGGCGAGCCTTATATCTACCATCCCATCGAAGTGGCCACCATCGCCGCCCAAGACATCGGTCTGGGGCGCACCTCCATCGTCTGCGCCCTGCTGCACGACGTAGTGGAAGACACGAAATACACCCTCAACGACATCCGCGAGATGTTCGGCGAGAAGGTGGAACGTGTGGTGGATGGCCTCACCAAGTTCGCCAACCTCGAAGGTGCCGAGAGCGCCCAGGCCGAGAACTTCAAGAAGGTCATCTCTTCACTGTCATACGACATCCGCGTGGTGCTCATCAAGCTCTCCGACCGCCTCCACAACATGCGCACCTTGGACTCGATGCCCAAGCACAAGCAACTGAAGATCGCCTCGGAAACCACCTATATCTATGCACCCCTCGCCTATCGCCTCGGCCTCCATGCCATCGAAATCGAGTTGGAAGACCTGTCACTGAAATACACCAACCCCACCATCTACTACAACATCCGCAAACGCATGGACGACGTGCGCGGCAAACGCATG
>JAEEGJ010014930.1_pt1 | contig 18275 bp, 10 predicted proteins | sample 8958761 | NCBI WGS metagenome assembly JAEEGJ01 (sample SAMN16246546, study PRJNA631951) | gut metagenome | biome: gut microbiome; feature: rumen; material: RS-attached | host: Bos | place: Iran: Karaj | collected 2018-10
GGCCCGTATGCCATAAGGAACGATCACAGGGAACGGAACGAAAGCCTCACACCACTCGCCAGCCTTGCTGGTTGGGAGCACGAAGGACATCTTCTTTGCCACAAACTCCTGACCAGGGCTAAACTCCTTGCCCGCGACGACGACAAGGTTGTCGCAACTTCCGTCACAAACCACGTTGGCGGCTCCTGCCAGAGGTGCAGAAGTGAAGAACACGGCATTGGGATTGGCCACAACGGGAATAGCCGTGAGCTCTTTCACCTGGGTGAAATCGTATGAGCAAACCGTGGAATCGGCCTTTGCATTCTCGAAAAGCGTGGAGTTCCAATTACCTGAAGCCACAGCGCGTCGGCCGTCGATCTGTATGCTGAAGTCAGAGGGGCGCACGGTGAAGTAGACCACTGTGTCGGCGGTTGCATATTTCAATTCGCAATCATCGGAAGCACTAATCTTCCGATCGATATAAGCCTTGTAATAGCTACCCTCTTGCAGCGAGCGGAAAGCAAACTGCAGCTGACGGGTCTCGCCAACTTCAAATACATCGTTGGAGACATATGTGTGCTTCACCTCCACCCAATCCTTCGTCTCAGGGTTGTATTCATTCAACTGACACTTCACAGTGGGCTGACACAACGTGCCTGCCTCGCCATTGGTGAAGCTGGCGCTGACGGTTGCCGTCGTGTTGTTCACCATGCCAAACGACATGCCATCGAGTTCGGTAGTCACCGAGCCTGCATCCACTGTAATTTGATTCAGCGCAAGGTCGGCCACACTCTCTTTCACGGGGACGACGCACGAGTCAAGGATGTTCTTATTCGCATCGGTGATAAAGAGATAGAGCTGTGGATAGCGCGATGGTGAAGTGCTGGGACGATACGTGAAAGTCACATCGCCGGAACCGCCGGCAGGGATAACGACATCGTTGTCGGTCTTGGAAGCAGCGCTAGGCAGACGGTCTACACTGCTTACATAGAACGAGATACCGGAATAAGGGAGTGTTCCATTGTTCTCTACATGCACGTTGATGGTTGCCGTAGCACGATGGTAGAGTGTATCAATAGGCATCTCGGCCTTCAGGTTCGGCTTGCGCGGACGGAAGTTCATGCAGCCACGCTGGTCGTAGGGGAAGCCATTCATGCCATTCTCGTCATCAACAGTATACCAGCCATCACCTTGACCACCCCAGCCGAAGTTGAAGTGATAGAGGCCGGTCTTCGACTGATAGCCGTCGAGCACCACGGCATGTCCACCCGACTTGTCCTTCGCCGTGGCACCATAGAGCATCGGGCTGCCGGCCTTCAGGCTCTTGTAGATCAGGTTCTCCCATGCCTGCTGCGTGTAGTTCCACTTGGCACGATAGTCGTTGTCGAGCAGGAACTGGCTGGCCATGGCCTTACCACAATCATCGGGCTGACCACCCGTCGACTCACCATAGGTCAGATACGAACTAGTGCCAATGGCATACATCAGCACAGCCACTGCATGATTTTGCTTGCTGGTGCCACTGCCGCTCAGTTTCATCAGGTTGTATTCTATGGGTGTGCCCTTCGGCAGCGACTCCGTCACAGGATAGCCATACGAATAGGTAGGAGTGTTGTGCTGCAGCTCGGCGGGATTATCCTTGCGATAGTAATAGATAATCTGCGAAGCAGCCGTTGCCACACAACCCGTCACAGCACGTTTGCCCTGCTCGTTGACAGGACACAGGTCGTTATAGGGCGAGCTTTGGTGCCAATGAGTCTGACAGAGGATGGGCACATCCTGCCATTTCTCCTTGAAACTCTCCACGCCACGACGTGCCGTTTCCAACCGCTCGCTGATACTACGCTTCGGCCCAACGCGCTTCGGTGCAGCCTGAATCTTACCAATGCCCACTGCCCAGTTCTCGAGCATGGCCTTCAGTTGCTCGGGCAGTTCATCAAGCACGAAGTCGCCCTGATCGGTATAGCCGAGGATGGGAGGTGTCGAGTCGTCACCACTCACGATGACAAAACCCTTACCCGCTCCACGCGAGAATATATAATAAGGTGCAACGGGCACGTCGTCACTTGTTGCATCGTCGATGCCAACGAATTCCTGTGCCACCAAACGAGCCTCAGCCTTGTCGATAGGGTTGGCCGAGACAGCGAGTACAAAGCTCACGAAGAGCAGTAATAGCGAGAATCTTTTGATCATAATGAGTTAAATAGACATTTTGCGTGGCAAAGGTACAAATAAGTGAGCGAAAAACCAAATCAAATAGAGATTTCCAAGCGACCGTGTGAAATAGTTTAATATCTCTTAACACACACCAAATGGTCTATTTTGCACGCGTTAAGCAAAAACGCACTATATTAGGACACTGTGTAATCCAGAAAAGTTGCACCCGTTGCACCAACTGCACTGGCTCCCTCCCTATGGGGGAGGGAGGGGGGAGAGGCTCTTGTTTTTGGTCAGAACTCAATGCTTTACGCATCAAAACTCAATGCTTTACCACCGACAACCCATAGCGTTCCGAAAAACAACTCATAGCCAGTGTAGCAGACAACTGGAAGCTATCGAGAAAAACAAAAAAACTCGACAACGGAAACAAAAAGTGCACCCACCTGACAACTTCAGTCAAGCGGGCGCATCTCCATTGAAATTAAAAAGCAAAATGCCTATGATCGTTGAGCGCAGTGAGTATGTATAGTATTAATTACTTTTGTCGATGGATCAAACTCCACATCACATCCTGCATAGAGATATCCGCTGCTACAATAGACATTACTGATTACAGGTGCACCTAAACAATCTTTTTCATGGCTTTACTATTTTAAATGAATAGGTGAGGGTAATAGGTTTTATCCCTTTCTTTAAATTTTTCACCTCAAGTTCTGCATGGTAGTTGCCTGCAGGAAGAAAATGTTCTTCATTACGCTTGGCGTCAAAATCTGCCCCGTTTTCATCATAATAATACCATTTGCTCATTTTTTTCGTCTCGGTCTGATGGGCTTTTAACCACCAAGGACCCACACTTCCTATTAACCAAATGTCAGCTCCCCAAGATAGCGACGGATCATCATCAGAGTAAACATAATAGGTCATCCCTTCCCATGAACGATTCCACGCTTCATATGGTAGAAGAAAGTCCTTGTCGGTGAGATTGGTTAAGGTAAAAATGCCTCGGAAATTCTCTTTTTCTTTAAACACGTTGGAGACTTCCTCGTCTTCATTGACAAGATAGAACTCCATCTTTAAGTCTGACAGACTATAGCTTGTTTCTTCATCATCCTTACATGATATGAAGACTCCTGCTATGACTGTCAAAAAAAGAATCAATAGTTGTTTTTCTTTTTTCATTACTATATAGTTTTTTTTGTTCTACATTTTTATGATTGCCAATATTTTATCTAACGTTCCGTAGGCAAAGTTAGGAAAAAAAAGAATATGCTGCAAGCATTTTAGCATTAAATCGGTTTAACATTGTTACAGTTTTTTCCAGGGGGCAAGAAACAAGAATCCCGATGTTTAGGGCGTTTGTCGCGGTTTTACCCCCGAAAAAGGGCGATAAAATTGTAACAAATCTAGGGCGGTTTTCCTCATTTTATGCCATATTCTTCCTTTTTTTATGCTCCAATTGTCACACTACACAGAGTGCAATTGGTGCAGCGGGTGCAGGTCTTTTGGGATTACACAGTGTCCAAATATAGTGTGTTTTTGCGTAATATGTGCAAGATTGGCCGTTTGGGGCGAGTTAAGAGATATTAAACTATTTTCCCATGGTTGCGCGGGAAAGCTTGCATTCTACACCTTACCCTTAAGTTTTTAACTGTATTTACTGAAAAAAAGAGCCGCTTTGCTGATTACATTTGCAAAACAGCCGGCAGTCTGCTAACTTTGCATTGTGTATCAACATCTATAACAAGGAGCTGCGATTGCCGGAAATGGCACAATAAAACACCCTCCAAAGCGTTATAACAATAACAGGAATAAGCCTATGAGACTAAGTCTACGCAACCAAAAGGAGAATATCTTCTATCTCATTTTGTGGCTGGTGCTGTTTGCGGCGCCAGTACTGACTTCATATATCAGGTCCACCACCGGAGAAGAGATTCCCGTACACTGGCCCGAAATCTTTCACGTATGGAAGATCTTTGCTGTTTTCCTGATTATCTTCCTCATTCACAACTTTGTGTTGGCCCCGTTGCTGGTCTACAAGGAGCGAAAGCGACTCTATCTGGCCACCACGGGATGTCTCGTTGCTGTGTTCGTGCTCTTCAACTGCTATAGCAATCATCACAAAGAGGGTGGCAGGCCTGACCTCGGCCCACGCATGGAAGTAAACGACAAAATGCGGCGTATAGCTCATTTTGCAGGATACATTTGAGTAGTAGGTATTCAATAGCTCATATTGCAGGATGACTTTATTCGCAGTTTGCTTGGCAATTTATCTGAGAGTTTGTACCTTTGCTCCGCAGTCTGAAGCATAGTGGAGCTCTGCTGGGGAGCAACTCCATGAGGAATAGGATTGTACAAGACGACAAGCATGGGCAGGAGTGGCTATCAACGCGGCTCCTGCTTTTTCATGCTTAGAGTTTCTGTCAATGCCAAGAAAAACCCAGAAATGAACCGCTTGCGGTTCTGCAGTGTCAGGCCGCTGTGGTTGTTCAGGTTCTTCTTCAAGTCAGTAAACGTTCCCTCGATCTTGTTATTTGTGTTTGGCATTCCTTTGCACTCTTCCTTCTGATATGTGAAGAGATATGGTAGATAGAAGTTCAAACTGTTCATCGCAGCTCTCAGCCGCTGATGCGTATAGTGCATCTTTCCATCCTTGTGGAGGCTCTTGTGAGCTATCGTATCCTTCCACTTTTCTTTCCATTCCTGGTAATCCTTCTTGAAATCTGCCTCGTCAGCCTTGTGCAACCTGCCCACCAAGTCCTTCAACTCCCTGCTGGCGTGCATCTTGGGATTCAGCGTCAGATACCGCCTGATAATCTGCTTCATATGGAACTGGCACATCTGTATGTGATACTCTGGAAACGTCCTGAACAGGCTCTGCTTGCCGTCTATGATCAGCCCACGGATGATGTAGCTGCGCTCCTTTATGCTACAGATAGCATCCTCATAGTCCTTCACCGTCTCGCTCTTTACGAAGGCCATGTACAGAGGCTTCCCTGTCTGGCTGTCCTGTGCCAGAAATACACCGAAGCTGCGTCCCCAGTAGGTAACGTCCAAATGTACGAACCCCTCTCCGGACAGTGGCGGCTGCACCCATTCGCGCTTGATGTCATGCAGCCTGCGCTTTACTGTGGCTACGCTTACGCCGAAGCGGACAGACAACTCTTTGATGGTCTGCTTCTCTTGCTGATAGGCATCCCAAAGAGCTTCCTCGCTCACCACCACTCCCGCACGGAACTGGTAGCCGCATTCCTGGCATTTATACAACTGCACGCCCTTGCGCGCACCATTCTTTACAGTATGGGACGAACCACACACCTCGCATTTCTTTTTGTTCATACTAACTTCGCATTTGGGCTTTTGAAATGCCTGCAAAGTTAGCTGTAATCGGACATTCAGGACACTCGCATCCTGCAAAATGAGCTATTGAGCATTTTCAAACGTCGAAATGTGTCCTGAAACGTTTGAAACTCTCAGAACACCTGTAGAAATCGACCTTTCAGGGCTGTTCCATCCTGCAAAATGAGCTATAGGTCAAAAGGGACATTAGTCTTTTCCTCCTCAAAAGAAAGGTATATGTCTTTCGGACAGACCGTTTTGCTACCCTCCTTTCGGAGGGGCTGGGGGAGGTGGTCTGCCCCTACACGTGGGGTCAAATTTTGTATCAATAAGTCAAAGAGCGCTTTGCACATCCCTCGATTTCCTACGGAGCATGCTTCCTTTCGTTACGGAGCATGCTTCCTTTCATTACGGAGCATGCTTCCTGTAGTTATGGAGCATGCTTCCAGTTGTTGTAAAGCTATGCTTTTGGACACGTGGAGCTATGCTTTTGGACACGGAAAACTATGCTTTTGGGATTGGAAAGCAATGCTTTTGGGGTTGGAAAGCAATGCTTTTGGGGTCGGGGAGTTATGCTTTTCACATCTGGGAGCTATGCTTTTCGCTGTTGCGAGTCATTTTGGGGAGACTGGTGGGTTATCCTCATATGGCATGTGACGTCGTTTTTCATGGCTGTCGCTTTGGTGTTTTCGGGCTCGTGTTATCCTTGTCGCATCGCATTCTCTAATGCCTTACAAAGTTACGAAAAATTTCCGAGATATGCAATATTTATCGGCAAAATATCCTGGATTTTAACATTTGTTATCATGCACTATTTCAACCATTTTTCGCCGCGTAAGAAGGAGCGTTAAGAATACTGCCAGGCCTTTGGCCTTTGCTTCGCTCTGCTTGGAGTGCACGATGAGATCATCTGCGAGATAATTCCTTTTTCTCTATAAAAAATAAAAAATTTCCTCCTCCTCCTCCTCCTAACTACTTCCGTTGGCAGAATGCTGACGGTATATAAGAAGAGGAAGAAGAGGAAGAATATTTATATTCTTACTACTTCTTCCGAAGTATCATTATCATTCTCAGTATCATTATCATTCTCAGTATCATTATCATTCTCAGTATCATTATCATTCTCAGTATCATTATCATTATCATTATGCAATGCAAAAAATGCATATGCATGCAGCTGCATCAATTTCTGATGAGGCGAATCGCAGCGAATCATCCTCTTAGGATTCCTTTCGAAAGCGGAGAGAATATTGTTGAAAAAATAGTAGATTTTATCGGCCGATTCCTTGGAAGTTTGAAGAATTTTTTGTAACTTTGCAGGGATGAATACAAAGCATAGGATAACACGAAAAAGCCTGATTATCACGGCCTTTCTGCTGCTCAGCTGGGTGGCATTGCTGGCCGATGCCGCAGAGCGAAACACCACGACGACAGTCAGCCAGGTGTCGCGTTCGGTGATCGTCTCCACGGCCGTAGATTATAAGGTGACGTCGGCAACGCCGTTCACCTCTGCTGGCAGTGTGAACATCACGAACGAACGGGCCGTGCTGATACTTGCCAGCGTGAAGCCAAGCGCAGTCGTCAGCTCGTGGATGGCGTTTATCAAGGTGAACGGGGCGGCAGCGGTCAACGGCACGAACTGTCAGGTGAAGATGTACGCCGGCGGCGCCATCGTGCTTCCCTACGGCGACAACGTCTCGCCGCTGACCTGCTATTCCGAGCCGGGCTTTACAGGCGAGGCATGCAGCAGCTACTCCATCGGCAGCGACGGCGGCTATATGAAAACCCTCGGCAATGGTGAACTGCCGAATCGCATCCGCAGTTTTAAGCTCAGGCGTGGCTACATGGTGACCTTCGCCACCGGAACGGCTGGTTGGGGCTACAGTCGTTGCTTCATAGCCGACGACGTGGATCTCGAGATGGCGACGATGCCTGCCGTGCTCGATGCAAAGATATCGAGCTATCGCATCTTCAAATGGAACGATGCGCAGAAGAAAGGCCTGGCCGCGAACACCGATGGAACCGTAGCGGGAGCGCTGAATGCCTCGTGGGCTTATACGTGGGGAGTGGGCTCTGACATGGGACCCGACGTGGAATGCGTACAACATAAGATTCATAAGAACTGGCCGGGAGTGGGCGAGTGTGGTGCACCGGATTTCTCACCGCACATGAAGACCGACAACGAGCCCGCCAACTCCGCTGACGACACCCCAGCCTCTGTGAGCGAGGTGCTGGGCTATTGGCAGGACGCCATGCGCACGGGCAAGCGACTCTGCTCACCTTCGTCGCACGACGGCGGCTATGCGTGGCAGCAGCAGTTCATGGAAGCCATCGACCGTCGCGGTTGGCGTTGCGACATCCTCGACATGCATTGCTATTGGCCGTCGGGGTCGTTCCCGAGTCTGCAGGACTACTACAACCAGTTCCATCGTCCCATTTGGATTTCCGAACTGCTGTGGGGTGCCTCATGGAACTCGAACGGCATCTTCGGCGAGGCCAGTGATTGGGATTCCAATTCCACCAATAACCAGACGCTGAACTATAATGGTGCAAAGCCCGTTCTCGATGCGCTGAACGGCTATGGCTACGTGGAGCGCTATGCCTGGTGGAACAGCGAGCGAGCCTGCTCGAGGGTGTATCACGACGGAGCACTCACGAAGCTGGGTTCCTACTATGCATCGATGGAGAGCGGCCTCGGGTTCAGCCACAGCTATGAGTTTGTGCCCGTGGTGGTGATTGCCAATCCCTATGCGCTGCGCATCACCGCCGACGGCGACCATGTGTCGCTGACGTGGAAGGACGGCAATGGCGACATGATGGACGAGATACAAGTGCAGTACAGGCGCCCTGGCGACTCTTCGTGGTCGCTGCTGGCAACGGTGGAGCGTCAGGACAAGACCGACCGGGGCGACCAGAGCTACGCCTACGAAGGAACACTGGCCGATGCCGAGGACTGCACGTTCCGCATCGTTAACTATTTCGATGGCGTGGATTATCCTACGATGACAGACGAAATTGTCGGTTCGGAGGTTGTTTATAATGGCGGCACCTACTACCTCGGCGGAAACGTCATTGCCAACGGCGACTTCAGCTATGGCTTCACCGCATGGACCGACGGCACGGGGAACAGTTCGCCGGCAAAGTCGAAACTGGAGGTGATTCCCGTCGCAGGCCCCGACAACAGTGCTTATCTGCGCACCTATGGACACACCGGCGCGACCGGCGATGCCTCGCTGCGAGGTGCTTTTACGGTAGTCCCCAATCAGCCCTACCGCTTCTCCCTTTGGCATAAGAACCATGAAGGCGGTTGGCAGAAGGCCAGCCTCTCCACCGATGGCTCGGCTGAAAGCAAGGAGGTGAGCAATCTTGAAACCGTCGACGAGTGGGAGAAGGTGGAAACGGCGTTTTCGAGTGACAGCTATTCGCATTTCATCATTCAGTACCGATGGCTCAACAGCACGGCGAAATTCGATAAGTTTGCTTTGCGCCGTCTCTTCACCACGCAGCAGGAAGCCTTCGACGATGGCTTCACCCAGTTGCAGAGCGAGGCAGAGGCCTTCAAAAGTTGGAACACGGCTACTTTTGGCTATGCCGATATCAATGCAGAGCTGACGACGCGCCTGAACACCTTTGACGCTATGCCTCACGCCGACGAGGCCGCAGCCCTCGCACGCTATGAAGCCGCGCTTACCGCTCTACAGGAAGCGCTGGCAGGCGTGAAGACTAAAAAGACGCTCGACTCGCTGCTTGTCTTCGCCCGTCGTGTGGCCGATGAAGCGCACCCGCTCTATCGCCGTTTGCAGACGGCCATCGCCAACGCCGATGCAGCTACTACCGTGGGCGGCTACTCCACGACGCTTGCCGACCTGCAGACAGCCCTAAGTGGCTATCTGTCGCTTGAGGATGTCACATCGCTCATCAAGAATCCTACGTTCGCCTCCGCCGACGGCTGGACAACGAAGGCGGGCTCCTACACCGGCGGCGACCAGCGGCTCAACAACATCTGGGGCCGCACCTGCTGGAATGCATGGTGGAGCACCGCCGATGCAGGCACGCTCGAAGTGAAGCAAACCCTGCAGAACCTGCCCGAGGGCTACTACTACATGGCGTGTGTGGCGACGACGCAGCCGTTCTGCATCACCGACCAGCATGGATACATCAGCAACGGAACGACAACCGAGCAGACGCCGACGCTCACTTTCGAGCGTTTCGACTCGCCGGGAATCACGAACGAGGACGTCTGGGAGCCTCTCGCTACGCTGCCCGTATGGGTCGACGAGGGTGGTAGTCTCACCATCGGCTTCCAGAGTTCGAAGCAGGGCAAGCAACCCGCCGACCCCGTCTATAGCGATAACCGCGAAGGCTGGTGGTGTGCCACCGATTTCCGTCTCTTCCGTTACCAGTTGCCCGACTGGCTGCTGGGCGACGTGAACCGCGACGGACAGCTTTCTATTGCTGATGTCACGGCACTGGTGAACCACTTGCGGGGCTTTTCCGGCGATTACAATCTCTTGGCGGCCGACGTGAGTCAGGATGGCGAAATCTCGCTGGCCGACGTAGGGGCGCTGGTGCTATTGCTCTTGGGGAAATGATGCGTTTACAAGGATTATGTCAAAAAATACGACCATTTATTTGGATAATCACGACGAAAGCAGTATCTTTGCTGCGAAAACCAACAGAACGTTTTCGTTAAGCCAAATGAGCAGAGTGAAGCTCGCTTCGACTCTGCCATGGCGAGAAAAGGTGGGTTGAAAACCAATTAAACAAAACGGAAAGATGAAAAGAACAGTAATGACAATCGTCGCTGCCGTGGTGGCAGCCGTGAGCATGAACGGACAGTTGCTCTACAAGATTTCAGGCAACGGACTGGAGAAACCCTCCTACATCATCGGCACACACCATCTGGCCAATGTAGGATTCGTGGAGAAGATAAACGGTGTGAAGGAAGCACTCACCGAGACCGACCAGGTGTTTGGCGAGCTGAAGTGGGACTCCATGACAAACCCCGACTCGCTGAAGATGATGCAGCAGGTGATGCTGCTGCCCGAGGGCAAGACGCTGAAGGACATCCTCACCGCCGATCAGTATAAGCGCCTCGATGCCTTCATGACGCAGAAGCTCGGAGCTGGCATGAGCAACCCCACCGTGGCCGCACAGATGGGCAAGCTTACGCCAATGGCTCTCGTCACGCAGTTCCAGGTGCTGCTCTACATGATGAACCACATGGGAGAGTTCGACCCGTCGAGCACCTTCGACCAGTACTTCCAGGCACAGGCACAGAAGAACAACCTGCCGTGTGGCGGACTCGAGACAATGGCCTTCCAGGCCAACCTGCTCTACAACCAGCCCATGGAGCGGCAGGTGGAGCAGCTGATGTGCCTCATCGACAACGAGCAGTTCAACACACAGATGATGGAGGACATGGCAAAGGCGTTCTATGCACAAGACCTCGATGCCTTGCAGAAGGCCATGGACGAGAAACTCGGCACGTCCTGCGACTCCACACCCGAGGAGGAAGCACAGCTCATCTACAACCGCAATGCCGACTGGCTCGCGAAGATGCCCGCCATTATGAAGGAACGCCCGACGTTCTTCGCCGTGGGTGCCGGCCATCTGCCCGGCGAAAAGGGCCTGCTGCAGCTGCTCCGCAACGCTGGCTATACCGTTGAAGGACAGAAGTAGACATAAGAAGCCCGGAAAGGGATAAAACTCAAAGCCCAGGGCATCGCTCTGGGTTTTTGAGATTTCTAGAGGTTTTGTTTTCTCTCGTTTTATCAATTTTCTCTTACCATGAATTCCATCCGACAAAGCGTTTTTCTATTCTTGTCGTCATGGCTGTCGCTAACAGCGTGGGGACAAGCCGAACAGCCGTCTCTTCGTGACAATGCCGACTGGCAGCAACAAGTGGAGCTGTTGATGGATTTCGATGATGAGGAATCCAGCGAGGCATGGGAACAGCAGATGGAGCTGCTTTCCGACCTGCACGAGCAGAAAATAGACCTCTCCACGGCGACGCGCGAAGACTTGGAGCAGTTGCCGTTTCTCTCCGCCGAGCAGGTAGAGCAGATTTGTGAATACCTCTACCGTTATGGTCCCATGCAGAGTCTTGCCGAACTGGCGATGATTGAAAGCCTCGATCCTGCCACCCGACGGCTGCTGAGGGAGTTTGTAAAGCAGCCCACTCCCCAAATACCCACCCCCAGCCCCTACCGAGGGGAGGGGAGTCGAGATACTCTATCTGCCAACAATTCATCCATCAGAGCTAATCGTGCCCCCCTCCCCTCGGGAGGGGATGGGGGTGGGTTGTTATTCACCTCCCGCCTCCCCTTCTACAAGCGCGAAGGCGACCGCAACGGCTATCTCGGCTATCCCTACCGGCACACGCTCCGCTTCACGATGAACCTCAACCGACACCTGCGCTTCGGACTGGTGGGTGCTCAAGACAGCGGTGAGCCTTTCTTCGCCAATCGCAACTCGCTGGGCTACGACCACTATGCCCTTTACGCTCAGCTGCGACGCATGGGACGGCTGAAGAACCTCGTCATTGGACACTATCGGCTGCGATTGGGCTTGGGGCTCGTGATGAATGGTCATATGAACCTTGGCAAACGAGCCATGCTCGATGGGGTGGGTCGCTCAACGACGACCATCACTCCTCACGCCTCGCGCATGTCGGCGAACTATTTGCAAGGAGCCGCGGCAACGGTTTCGCTCTCTCGCTCTCTCAGCCTCACGGCGTTTGCCTCTTGGCGAAAGAGGGATGCCACCCTGCGTGGCGATACGGCCATTAGCACCTTGCTCACGTCAGGCTATCATCGTACACCCTCGGAGATGGAACGTAAGAACAATGTCTCTGAATGGCTGGCAGGCACACGCCTCTTTTGGCAATACGACCGCTGGCATGCCGGACTCACTGCGCTTGCCAATAGCTTCGACAAGCCCTTGCAACCCGTCAGCGGAGAGCAAGCCTCCCCGTCTCAGCGCTATCGTGAGATATTTCCTGAAGGCAAGTCGTTTCGAAATGTCAGCATCGACTATGGCTATCAGGGGAGACGGCTGGCGGTGAGCGGTGAGACGGCGATGGATAAGGATGGTGCGCTGGCCACGCTGAACACGCTTATCTACCGACCTGTGCCACGCTTGCGGCTGATGGCCGTACAGCGTTTCTACAGCTATCGCTATGAAGCACTGCATGCCGCCAGCTTTGGCGAGGGTAGTCGCGTGCAGAACGAGAGTGGTGTACTCGTGGGGGCATCGTGGCAGGCGTCGCGACAACTGCAGTTGCTCGCCTACACCGACTATGTCTACTTCCCTTGGGCACGCTATCAGGCTTCGCAATCCTCGCACGCCACCGACCATCTCGCCGAGGTGCGCTGGCAGTATCGCCAGTGGCGCTTCTTTGCCCGCTATCGGCTGCACTGCATTGAGGAAAACGACCATGCTGAGTTGGCCACCAGCGAAGGCGCACTGCCACTCATTGACCACCAGCAACACCGGCTACGCCTGTCGGCAGGCTACGACTTCGGCCGTTTTACCACTCGCACACAACTCGATGCTGCTTTGAGCCATAAACATGAGAGTAGCAAGGGCTGGATGCTCGGACAGACCGTCGACATGAAGTTGCGACGACTCATCATGAGTGCCCACGTGGCCTATTTCCATACCGACAACTACGACAGCCGCCTCTATAGCTACGAACGCAACCTGCGCTATGCCTTCTCCTTCCCTGCCTATTATGGACACGGCCTGCATGGCGCCCTCTATGGCAGCTACACCATCAACCGCCATCTCACCCTAACTGCCAAGCTATCGACAACGCATTATTTCGACCGCTCCACCATTGGTACGGCCTTGCAACAAATTGATAGCCGCACGCAGACCGATCTCGACGTGCAGTTGTCTTGGAAGCTGTGAGGGATTATCACAGGTGATTCAGAATTGAATACCAAATAGCCTTTTAGGGCTTGCACCAAGCATTTTTCCCTTTTCTCCCCTTTCTGCCCTTTCTGCCCTTTCTGCCCTTAATGAATTACAAATACTGCATGAGGATGTCCCAGACGGCGATGATATGGCAGACGGAGCCAGCGAGGACGAAGAAGTGGAACACGGTGTGCATGTAGCGTCGGCGGTGGAGGGAATAGAACAGAGCGCCGGTGATGTAGCACACGCCCTCGGCGATGATCCACACCACGGCAGCGGTGCTGACGCAGTGGAGTAGGGGTTTGAAGGCGACGAGGACGGAGAGTCCCATGAGGCAGAAGCAGATGGTCTCGACGTTGCTATGGGGTTTGAGCTTGTGGAAGGAGACGATGGTGCCGGCAATGGCGGCGGTCCACACGAAGGCGAAGAGTGCCCAGCCCCAGAGCCCCTGGTCGCGCATGGCCACGAGGGTGATGGGGGAGTAGGAGCCGGCGATGTGCCAGTAGATGGCGGCATGGTCCCAGCGGCGCAGCCGCTCCTTCCACTTGTTCTCGGCGCTGAGGGCGTGGTAGACGGTGGAGGCGACATAGCTGCCGAGCATGCCGAAGAGATAGAGGGACACGCCGAAGGTTGCCCAGCCGTTCTCGTGGCGCGCCGCCCAGATGATGAACAGCGTGCCAACGACGACGGCGAGGAGGATGCCGGCGGCATGGCTCCATGAGTTCCATAGCTCTTCACCGCGTGTGTAGTTGATTTTTCGTTTCATTTTTTAGTTTTAAAGAGGAGAGTGGAGAGGGGAGTTGAGAGTTTAGAGTTGAGAGTTGAGAGTTTAGAGTTCTTTCTCCATTTCATTACGAAAGCGCCCCTGCGGGTCGAGCGGAGAGTTTAGAGTTGAGAGAAAAGGGACGAATGCCTTGCAGCCAACGGTAGGGGCAGCCCCTATTGCAACCCTGCTATTCTCTCTCCTCTCTCCCCTCTCCACTCTCCTCTTTAAAATCCTCTCTCCACTCTCCTCTATCTTTCTATCGTGAAGTCGAGCTGGCGCTTTTCTACGTTGGCAGCGGCGACGCGGATGCGGATGGGGTCGCCGAGCTGGTATTTGTGATGGCGGCGACGGCCCACGAGGCAGTAGTTGCGCTCGTCGAAGTCGTAGTAGTCGTCGTCGAGGTCGCGCATGGGCACCATTCCCTCGCAGTGGTTCTCGTCGATTTCGCAATAGATGCCATACGACTGGATGCCAGAGATGTGGGCGTCGAAGACTTCGCCGATGTGCTCGCCCATGAACTCCACCATTTTATATTTTATAGACTCGCGCTCGGCCTGTGCGGCGAGCTGTTCCATGTCGCTGGAGTGCTGGCACTGCTCTTCGTAGTAGCGTTCGTTGCCGCTCTTGCCACCTTGCTCGTAGCGGGTGAGCAGACGGTGCACCATGGTGTCGGGATAGCGGCGGATGGGCGACGTGAAGTGAGTGTAGTAGGGGAAGGCGAGTCCGAAGTGTCCGATGTTGTGAACGGAGTATTTCGCCTTCATCATGGCACGCAGGGCAACGGTCTGTATGAGCTTCTGCATGCGTGTGCCCTCGGCGTCGTCCATGAGCTGGTTGAGCGAGCGGGCGGTCTGCGATGTGGTGCCGGCGGTCTTCAGCTTATAGCCGAAGCGCACCACGAAGGAACGCAGCTCCTCGAGCTTCTGCGGGTCGGGATTCTCGTGGATGCGATAGGGCAGCGTCTTGGGCTTCTTGCCGCGCTGCGGCTTACCGACGTCCTCGGCCACGGTGCGGTTGGCGAGCAGCATGAACTCCTCGATGAGCTTGTTGGCATCGCGCTGGCGCTTGAAGTAGGCGCGTGTGGGACGGCCGTCGGCATCGACGTCGAAGTGCAGCTCCTCACCCTCGAACTTCATCGCTCCGTTCTTGAACCGTTCGGCACGGAGCTTCTTGGCCAGCATGTCGAGCAGGAGCAGCTGTTCGGCATATTCGCCCTTGAGGTCGTGGGGTGCAAGGGTTCCCCCTACATGTTTCTCTCCACTCTCCTCTCTCCTCTCTCCTCTTTTATATAGATTGGGCGAAGGCTCGCCGGTGCCGTCGACGACGCCGTTTTGCTCGAGCAGCTCCTGCACCTCCTCGTAGGCATAGCGGCGGTTGGAGCGGATGACGGTGTGGACGATGCGATGAGAGCGCACCTGTGCATCCTCATCGAGCAGGAAGACGACGCTATAGCAGAGCTTCTCTTCGTCGGGACGCAGCGAGCACACGAAGTTGCAGAGGTGCTCGGGCAGCATGGGGATGGTTCGGTCGACGAGATAGACGGAGGTGGCTCGCTTCTGGGCTTCCTTGTCGATGATGGAGCCTTCGGTGACGTAGTGCGAGACGTCGGCAATGTGAATGCCTACTTCATAGAGGTTGTCCTTCTTGCGGATAGAGAGGGCATCGTCGTAGTCCTTGGCATCGTGTGGGTCGATGGTGCAGGTCCACACATCGCGGAAGTCCTCGCGCTCGGCAAGGTCTTTCTCGGTGACCACACCACTGATCTTCTTCGCTGCTTCCTCCACCTCCTTCGGGTACTTATAGGGCAGGCCATACTGTGCGAGGATGGCATGCATCTCGGCATTGTTCTCGCCCTCGCGGCCGAGGATGTCGATGACCTCGCCCACCATGTTGCGATGCGAGGCGTCGGGCCATTGTGTGATGCGCACCAATGCCTTGTCGTCGTCGCGGCCACCCTTGAGCTTGTCCTTCGGGATGAGGACGTCCTGCACGATGAGGTTATCTTGTGTAACGAGGAACGCGATGTCGCGAGCCACGCGCAGACGGCCCACGAAGGTGTCCTTGGCGCGCTTCAGCACCTCGAGCACCTGTGCTTCCTTGATGTGGTTGCGGCGACGGGCCATGAACGAGAAGCGCACGCGGTCGCCGTTTTGTGCCCATAGGGAGTTGCGCTCGGAGACGAAGATGGGCTTGTCGCTACCGTCGGGGATGACGGAGTTCTTGCCGTTGGCCTTGCGCACGAAGCGACCTTCCTGCACTTGTCCGGCGGTGCTCAGGCGGTAGGCGGAGTCGCCGACCTTCGTGAGCACGTCGTCCCACGCCATGTCCTCCATGGTCTCGATGGCGAGCATCTTCAGCGGATGGGTGTTCAGTCGGAGCGTGCGGAAGATCTCCTTGAAAGTGAATACCTTTTCGGGTTGCTCGGTGAAGAGTTGTGTGAGCAGTTGCACGAGGTCCTGCTTGTTGGTGCGGCGGTGCATCTTCGTCTTGTTGGCGGCAGCCTTCACCCTTGCTGCCTGTGCCTTATGGCTTCTGGTCGGTCTTGGCATATTAGATGTTGAGATGTTCTTTCTCCATTTCATTACGAAAGCGTCGCTTCGCGCCGAGCGGAGAGGTTGAGAATTATAAGATGTAATTTCAGCTTCAAAGTTACAAATTATTCCGCCAACGTGGTATCATCGGCGGAATAGCTTATAGTTTCTTAACATTTGGGAACGCTGCTTGTAGTCCCCTCCTCTTTCATTTTGACCGACCACCGGTCATGTTTTCATCTTGACGATGATGATGACTTTGGCGGAGTGGTAGGTGTGGCGGCCGACGAGTCGCAGCATGTAGATGCGCAGCTGGCGCGGCGATTCCTGGGTGACGGTCATCGTGAGCACGTCGCCGTCCTGCTGGCGCGTGGTGCTGCCGTTCCGGCTCTCCTCTTCGAAAGCCTTCTTGAACTTGCCTGCCTGTACGCCTTGCAGCTGCAGTTCCTTCACCACCTTCAGCACGCGGCGGGTCTTGGGGTCGCGGTCGACGACCGACGTAAACTTTGCTGAGCCCAGCGTAGAGAAGTTCTCCACGAGCTCGTCGATGCTGTTTTGTGCGTGGCAGGGCAGCACAGCGGCAAAGCAGCAGAGCAGGAATGCTATGAGTTGGCGCTTCGTATTCATTGGTTTCGGTTGTTTCGTTTTTATTCTTTCAGTAATTCTTGTAGTCGTCGGCGCTCCTCAGGATCGCTGATGTTCTGTAGTACGTCGGCTTCGGCTTGTCGCACGAAGTCTTGTTCGCTGATGCTGGCCTCCACATGGCTGGCGGCGGCAAGCGTCTGTTCCAGTTGCGGGCGTATCTGCCGCAGGTTGTCGTTGCGCTCTCCGGCCACGACGATGTAGGAGCCCTCGTAGCGTCGGTCGAGCTGATAGTCTTGCAAGGCGCGATAGCCCGTCACACCCACGACCAGCACGGCCACCACTGCCGAGACGGCTGCCAGATAGCGCAAGCGCAGGAGGCGGCGGGCGCGGCTGACGGTTTGCCGCAGCGATGCTGCCGACAGGCCCGTGACCTGTGCTATCTCGTCGTAGTCCATTCCCTCGAGGTCGTGTAGTCGCAGGATGGTCTTCTGCCGGTCGGGCAGGGCTTCAACGAGCGACATCAGCTGTGCCACCTGTTCATCGGTGTCTTGCTGCGAACGGCTGTCGGCATCGAGGCGTTCCATCTCCAGCAGGTCCATCTCGGTCAGCGTCTGCATGCGGTGCAGCTGGCGCAGGCGGTTCAGCGAGAGATTCCGCACCAGCACCGATGCGAAGGCCTCTGCATTGCCGATGAGCTGGTCGTGCAGCACCCACATCTTCAGCATGGCATCCTGCACGATGTCCTCTGCCTCCGCGGTGTCGCGAAGGTAGCGCGTGGCCTGTGCCAGTAGGCGTGGTCGCAGGGTGCTGGCCAGTGTTTGGAATTCAGCGGATGTCACTTTTTTTTGAAGGGTTTAAAGGGCTTAAAAGTATTATAGAGGAGAGTGGAGAGTGGAGAGAGGAGAGAGAATAGCGGAGAGGGGGTAGGGGAGTGAAAGGGCCCTCTCAACTCTCAACTCTAAACTCTCAACTCTCAACTCTCAACTCTTAAATGCTAT
>JAEEGJ010014932.1_pt1 | contig 18272 bp, 13 predicted proteins | sample 8958761 | NCBI WGS metagenome assembly JAEEGJ01 (sample SAMN16246546, study PRJNA631951) | gut metagenome | biome: gut microbiome; feature: rumen; material: RS-attached | host: Bos | place: Iran: Karaj | collected 2018-10
GCGCATGTCACGGACTCGTATACATAGCCGTAGTATTTCGTAGTATTCCCACTGTACGAGAGTGTTCCGCGGTTGCGCACACAATAGCCACCGTATGTGCTTGAGCCTTTGGCCGCAAAGACAATGCAGTTCGTCATGGAAAGCTGGCCTCCGCAAAGCAAAATATCGCTCTGCGCATTTCTTGAAGAGCTTGCGCTTGTCGGCGCAGTACGTGAATCGAAAACGCAACGCTCCACCACGGACTTCGACAGTCCGTCCGAAGCCTTGAAGTCGTCCAGAAGCATGATTCCGGCCGTGAATGGGAGTTCATAGCTCGCGGTATTTGCCACATAGTTGCCACTGAACACCGAATCCGACATTTGAAAACTGACGGCGTCTCGTATCGCAAGTGCGCCTCCAGAAGCACCCCCAGGAGAAGCGGTTGCGCCAAGAATGTAATTGCCGGAGAAGGTGCTGCCGCTAATCTCCACGTTGCCATAATAAGTTGCGATTGCCGCGCCAAACAGCGTGTTCCTTCCAGATCCTCCACTCATGTGATTTTGCGAGAATTCACAATCTCGCACAGTCAATGTGACTTGGAATCCGAGTACGGCGCCACCGCCGCTTTGGTTGTATGTTCCGCCAGCGACTTGATTGTTCCCCGTGAAAACACAATTTGTAAGCAGGCAGGATCCGGAGTTAATTGCGGCAACCGCGCCCCCACCTCCAAGATAGGTTATGCCGCCTTTCCTCGAATCTTTATACCCGTTTGAAAACGCATTGTTCCTGAAAACACAGTTCTCGATAACCGTTGCCGACTTATCCAGATAGACCGCGCCTCCTTTCGCGCCATTTGCGCTCACATACCCGCCGCTAAACGTAATGCCCTCAATGCGCAGCGCGGAGAGCGACGTGGCGGCGATGAAACGGATGTTGTAGGCCGTGTTGCGGGTGAAGGTCGTCTCGGTCTCGCCCTTGTCGAGCGAGCCGTCCGTCTCGGCGAGATAGCCGCCGCTGAGCTTCACGGGGATTGAGATGGAGCCGAGGGCGAGCTGGTTCGTGATGGCGTAGGTGCCGCCTGCGAAGTAGACGTTGACCTCGGTCGCGCCGCCCGCGACGGCGGTCGTTATGGCGTTCTTCACGTCGATGTGGAAGCCGTCGCGCGAACCGTTCAGGGCGTTCGACCAGTTCGCGCCCGTCATTCCGCCGCGGCCTTCCGGCGCAACGAAGATGTCGTCCGCGTAGGATGCAAGTGACAGCGCCATAAGCGCGGCGAGACTAGCTGTTATCCTCTTCATGTAGTACTCCTGTCTTTTTGGGGCTTGCTAGAAGCTCTGGAAACTTGTCAATATTCTCGCATTTTCCTCAACCATATGCACGGAAAGCTGGCTTTCCAAAAGTTTCCCTGCTTCGGCGCGATAGCGCCAAAAGCGTCGCAAAGCATGAAACGACAAAAAACTCTTGCCAAAAACGACAATTTTCTCTCGCGCATACGTTGTGATTGAGGCTACGGGCGTTGCTTTCGCCACTGGAGTGGAGAGAGCCCGGTGCGCTGGCGGAAGAGGTGGGAGAGACGGGCGACCGACTTGAAGCCCGTCTCCTGGGCGATGGCGCCGATTGGCCGCGAGGTGCTTCGGAGCAGGCACTTCACGCGACTCAGCCGCTCATTCTCGATTGCGGCGCGAATCGTTTCGCCGCGCAGCTCTCCGAAGCGCAGTTCGGCAAGGCGACGCGAAACGCCGAGATGACGGACAACATCCGATGGCGTCACGCCTTCAGCCGCATGGGCGCGGATGTAGTCCACCACGTTCTCCACAAGGGCCGTGGCAGGCGGAAGGGGGGCGGTCGATTCACGCACGACGATTTTCTTCACAGGGATGTGCAGCACGCGTGGCGCCCGGGTGCGCGGCTTCGCCATCAGGGATTCCAGTTCCTCCGCGGCCATCCGTCCGCCGCCCTCGAAATCCGGAAGCACGCTGGACAGCGGGGGCGACGAGAAGTTGCAGAGGGATTCGTCGTTGTCCACGCCGATGACGGCAATCTGTCGCGGCACGTCAATCCCGGCGGCGGCGCAGACGTTGAGGACTTGCGTGGCGCGGACGTCGAAGGTCGCCATGACCCCCGCCGGCTTCGGCAGGGAGACGAGAAAGTCCGTGAGGTCACGGACATCCGCGTCGTCGCCGACCGGCTCGCGGGCGAAGTATTCAAAAAGAGGACGGCCGCCTGAGGCAAGCGTCTTGCGAAAAGAATTCGCGCGTTCCTGCGACCAGTCGGCAGTCGCAGATCTTCCATACACAAAGGCGAACGACGCAAACCTTCCGCACGAAAGAAGATGCCGCGCGCCCTCCCTGCCGATGGCGGCGTTATCCACCGAGACGAAGGCCGCGTTTGTCCGGCGTCTGATCGCTTCGCCGTCCAAGTTCATGAAGACCGTCGGAATGGAGGACGAAACGACCCTTTCCAACGCGCCGGGTTGCCCCGGAAGCGTCAGGATCATGCCGTCGACGCCCGACTCCTCAGCCTGGACGACCACGCTCTCGGTGAACTCCTCGTCATCCTGGAGAAGTCGCACCCTCCAGGGATGACCGTCGGAAAGATGATTGAAGATGCCGGAGAGGATGCTTCGCCCGGAAGAGTAGATCAACCTTGCCAGTACAATCACGTTGCGGATCGGCTTCGCTTTCCCCAGGGAATTTCTGTCCATATCTTCCATTATACCAAACCAAGCACCGGACAATCCTTGACCATTATGTTCTCGTGTAAAGAATGCAGGCGTCCCCTAAATGGCATTTTCCTGATTAGGGGACAATAGTTTCGAAGTAAAACATTGTCCCCTATTTCTGATTTTTTGATTTAGGGGACAAAATTTTCTTGCGATGACACCAGGACTGTTGTCCTCCTCGATGAAATATCGTGGATGGGGCACTATGACCCTGCTTTCGCGGGAACCCTGAAAACCGCCTGGGACATGCGTTTGAAGAAGCATCCAAAACTGATTCTCGTCCTTTGTGGCAGCGTATCGACCTGGATCCGGGACAACATCGTAGACAGCGGCTCGTTCTACGGAAGGCGTTCACTCGACATCGTCGTGCCGGAACTCCCGCTCTCCGAGTGCGTCAAGTTCTGGGGTGCGGCCTCCGACCGCATCGACAGACGGGAGATTATCGACCTGCTCTCCGTTACAGGCGGGGTTCCACGATATCTGGAGGAGGTGGATCCGGCGGCGACGGCGGCGGAAAACATCAGGCGCCTCTGCTTCCGTCCGAAAGGCGTCCTGAGGGAGGATTTCGACGAAATGTTCACGGATGTCGTCACACGGCAGCCGACTTTCACGGCACGCGTCCTGCGCAGGTTGGCGGAAGGGTCGGCAAGCGCGGCGGAAATCGCAACCGGGTTCGGCATGGAGCGCGGCGGCAGGGTATCGAACGCACTGGAGCAGCTTGTCGAGTCGGGCCTTGCGTCGGACGATGCCGGAAACAATCCGCTGACAGGCAAACCGGCGCGGGAGAAGCGCTACCGTCTTCGCGACAACTATGCCCGATTCTACTTGCAATACATCGAGCCTTCCAAACCCGTCATAGACGCCGACGCCTTCGTTTTCGGCGGATTGGATGGACTGGAAGGTTGGGAATCGACGATGGGATTGGCGTTCGAGAACCTCGTTGTGAACAACTACCGGGAACTTCTTGGTCCAATCGGACTCGGTTCGGCTCAGGTGTTGTCGGCCGCTCCGTATCGGCGCCCGGCGGACGCCAAGAGGCCTGGAACGGGGGTGCAAGTGGACTTGCTTCTGCAGACCCGCCGCTCGCTTTGCCTCGTTGAAGTCAAGCGGAAGCGGGAAATCGGACGCGACGTGATTGAGGAAATGCAGGAAAAGGTCAAGCGCGTTCCCCGTCGTGACGGGATGTCCGTCAAGACCGCGCTAGTCTACGAAGGGCATCTAGCCCCTATCGTGGAGGCCGACGGGTACTTCGATGCCATCGTCCCGTTCCGCACCCTTCTCGGTCTGTGAGGTTATGCCAGTTTTGCCAGCTTGATGCAAGAAGGAAGGTGGGAAGTGAGGCTACGGGCGTTGCTTCCGCCACTGGAGGGGAGAGAGCAGTCGGCAGTCACCGATCTTCCATACACAAAGGCGAACGACGCGAACCTTCCGCACAGGCGTCGTATGTTTGTTTTGACAAGATATTCTTGTGTAATTTGACAAACTAATCCTTGCGCCCTGCTGCTGTAATTTGATATGATAACGGCATGAGCAAAACAACATCCGTTCAATCCGCCAATCGTTCAACCCGCGTCTGGCTGGTGCTGGCTGCATGTCTGCTTGCCGTCGGGGCCGCGCATGGACGCGACTGGGTGGACTTCACCGTCGCCGGCTGCAAGGTGCTTGCGACGGACACGCCACTTGAGAACTTCCCCGTGGCGGTGCGTATCTCGGCCGCGCGCATTGAGGGCTTCCGCTATTCAGATATCGCCAGCACGGACGACCTCCTCTTCTCCTCCACGGAGTCGAAGGACCCCTACCCCTTCGAGGTCGAGACCTGGAACCCCGAAGGCGAGTCCGTCATCTGGGTGCGCCTCCCCTCCGTCGTGACGAACCCCAAGTTCCGCATGTCCTTCAACCTACCGTACAACCCCGAAATCCTAGACGCAACGACTGTCTGGAGTGCGGCCACCTACCATGGCGTCTGGCACATGGCGACCAACTCCGTAATCCCCGATTCGTCTGGCGCCTCCCGTAAGATGACGGTGTCGACAACACGCTCCCATGGCGTGGTAACAAACGCCGCAATCGTTGGTGCCGCATTCTGGTCGCGCCCCAGCAGCGCAAGTGATGCCCCAGCAACAGTCATGCAAACAGGCGACATCTACCTGGGCTATCAGAGTGACTGCACACTGACAGGATGGATCAATCTCAAGGGATTTACTGGCACAAACGCCAACCCCTTCGGGCCTTACAAGAAGTGCAACACCTATTATTGGTCAATGTATCCGGGTTCAAGCTGGGCCAAAACCATTCTGCGCTTCAAGACAACGGCCTCCACGACAGCCGTAGCCAATCTCGCCCCCAAGTCGGCCGGCTGGTTTCACTACGCCATCCTCATCCACAAGAAAGCGGCTTTCGACCTGTACATCAACGGCGAGTACGTTGGTTCCCACACACCTGGAAACGAGGGATACTACAAGTACAGCGGTCCTCTCTACCTCTACCTGACGGGACAGCCAGGCTATCTGGACGAGACCCGCATCCGCGACGCGGCCTCATCCGACGATTGGATCCAGGCGGAGTACGACTCGGTGAAGAACAAGGACTTCGTCGTCGCCGGCCCCGTGCAGCGCGGCGGCAAGATGATTATCATGGTGCAGTAGGGCGTCTTCCATTATGGCGAAGAGCCGTTCCGGCATTGTACATCAGCGCGTCCAGCAGCAGCCACGCGATGTCGTCGCGGCCTTCACCGTCCTCCGCGATTCGGGCCGGGAAATCCTCTCGGGCATCTTCCGCTATTTGCGCAGAAAGCACGGATGGAACCTTCGCATGATCCCGTCCGAGGACGAGCTGACCCGCGAAGCCGTCGCGGCGGCCGTCGCGGACGGTGTCGCAGGCTTTATCGTCACGGTCTCGGGCAGACCGGGCGCACTGGAGGAGATTGTGCGAACAGGCCTTCCCTGCGTCGCCGTAGGCGTCCGCGCGGCTTCGGTGCAATAGCGCCGAATAGGCGGATGTGGGCTTTCGACAACTTGGCATATTGATGCATATTTATGCTTCTTGACATCAAAGAATTTTTGTGGTAGCATGATTTCCCATGAGAACAACAATCGACATACCAGATGTCCTCTACAAGGCTGTGCGCACCCGTACTGCGGCAGAAGGAACAACCCTGCGATACGTTACCGTGGCTCTCCTCGGAGACTGGTTGCGGCAGCCTAACTGGCGACCACTGGCAAAGCCCGAAGACTTAGCCCCTGCCGAGGAAAAACCGAAGGCAAAGCCGCATCGTCGACTGGCCTGCTTTGGCATCGCTAAACCTCGGAAAAACTTCAACGGACCACACGACATGGAATCTATCCGCGAGAGCATCGCAAAAGGGTGGGCCAAGGAATTCGCGGAGAAGGAAGCAAGGATTCGTGAGCAATGATATACGGTCTAGACACTTCCGTAATCATGCGTCTTGTCGCACGGACAAACGATAGCCATGCTGAGTTTGTCCGTGACCGCGTTTGCGAACTTCTTGAAGATGGCAACTGTTTTTTCGTGTCCGGCTTGGTTGCCTCCGAAGCCTATTACGCCCTTCAACACCATTACGGCACTACCAAGGAAGAGGCGATAACAGCCCTGCGTGCACTGGCCAATGAGGAAGGCTTTACCTTCGCATCAGAAGCCAAGGCCGCGCTTGATACGCCAGATGTGTGGAAGGCCAACCCCGGATTCGTGGATCGCATGATTTCGTGCGAATACGCCGTGAAAGGTTATGTGACACTCTCGTGCGAGAAGTCATTCCGCCGCCTCGACTTGACGGAAGTCATCCAAGAAGGTTGATTAACGTAGTTGTAATCGAAAGGAAGGTTCATTATGGAATACACTGCGAAAGCGGACTTCACCAAGGCCACCGGCAAGATCCGTCCGGCCCTCCACTCCTCCGGATGGGGGCCGAGGAGCTACCCGCGTTCCATTCAGAACGATGACGAGGCCATAAAGGCGTTGAACATGATGTATGCCCGCACCCACGACTGGCCGCTCGTCAACTCCGGTCAGCGCGTCGTCGACTACCAGTACATCTTCCCGCTCATCGACAAGGACCCGAAGGATCCCTCGAACTATTACTTCGCCCCGACGGACCACCTTCTCCAGCTCTCCCGCGACATCGGCCTCAAGATATGCTACCGGCTGGGCACCTCCATCGAGCATACCGGTCTCGTCCACTTCAACGCCGAAATGCCAAAGGACTTCGACAAAGTCGCCGAGATCTTCGCCGGCATTGTCCGCCATTACAACAGGGGCTGGGCCAACGGCAAGAAGTGGGACATCGAATACTGGAACATCTGGGAGGAGCCGGACGGCATCACCAACCTCTGGTGCGAGACGGGCAAAGGCTATAGCCCCGAGCATGCCAAGTACATGCGGGAGAAGTTCGTCGAGTTCTTCGTGACCTGCCTCAAACGCCTGAAGAGCGAGTTCCCGGACATCAAGGTCGGCGGCCCCGCCCTCTGCGGCTACAACGAGGACTACTTCCGCGCCATTTTCAAGGCCTGCGGAAATGCCGGAGTCGCTCCCGACTTCATCTCGTGGAACCACTACGGGAACAACCCCGACTTCATGGTCGACTGCGCCGCCCGCGCCCGCAGGCTCTGCGACGAATACGGCCTCAAAAAGTGCGAGGTGGTCATCAGCGAGTGGCACTACATCCTCACCTGGGACGGCATCCACGGCTCCAACTCGACCCCGGCGATGGTCAAGCGCGCCCTCGACGGGCCGACGGGCCACAACAACATCGACTCCGCCGCCTTCACGCTGACGTCGCTCACCAAGTTCCAGACCTCCAAGTTCGACCAGGCCTACTTCTACGGTTGCGGCATTCAAGGGCTATGGGGCTACATGGACGAGTACAAGCAGTTCAACAAGAACTGGTACGCCTGCAAGCTTTTCGGCGAAATCGTCCGGGACTTCCCGAAGATGTGCGCGAGCGTGTCCTCGGCCCCGACCGTCACGACGCTGGCGGTGAAGAGCGCCGATGGCAAAAAGGCGGGCCTCCTCGTGGTCGACTACCGCGGAACGAGCCAAGTGCTGACAATAGAGGTCAAGGGCGTCGCCAAGGCGAAGTACGTCTCGGCCGTTGTCCTCGACCACACGCGCGACAACTTCCCGTGCGAAGTCGGCTGGCGCGACGGGCGCCTCACGCTCGTGAAGCCCGACAAGAATTCAGCGGCCTTCTTCATCGTTTTCGACTAAGACAATTCCACACAGGATTAGCGAACGTACCAGAATTTCTTTGGGGTGAGGAAAATGTGCTCGTGGATGCCGACAATATCGAGCTGGTAGTCGCAGAGGGAACCGTTCTTCGGCTTCCCGATGTTGAGCGTCCAGAGGTTCTTGATTCCGAAACACTGCGTCATGAAGCGCGACCAGTCGGAGACGCCAGTCTCGTGCTTTAACGCGACGGAGTTGTCTGCCCTGCGAAGATCGAGGGCGGCGTATCCCGATATGAAGAAGGCTGCGTGACGGCCTCCGGACGGCGTTATGTAAACCGTGGTCTCCACTCCCTGGATGAGTTTGGCACCGCCGTTGAAATCGAAGGCGACGGGGACTTCGGACTTCGTGAGCTGGAAGGCGTTGTTTCCCGGATTGACGGACATCGTGTAGAAGCCGGCTTCAGGGATCTTGAAGGCGAGGCGTCCGTCGCCGCTTCCCTTCTCATAAAAGTCAGGGAGATAGACGCTCGCGACATCCTTGTTTCCCCCGATCTTGCGAACGGTGATGGGGTGCGGGCTCCGCTGCTTTGAAATGGGGATGTATCGTGCGCGGAAGACGACCTGTCGCGGAGCGTCGACATAGAAGACATACTGGCAGGTGGAGCGTACTGGAAGGGGTGCCAGCGGCACTGTCTCGCCGGGGGCGAGGTCCGACACGATGGCGGCGGCAGGGTCGAATTTGAAGCGATTGGGCGTCGCCTCGCGGCTCTTGGGAGGGAAGTTCTGGTGACACCACATCGAGCCGAGCTGGATCTCCTTCTTCGCGGTGTGGACCACAGTCCGGACGCGGCCCGAAATGTCGCGGACGTCGGCGGCGACCCAGTTGCCGGTTATCTTGCTGATCCAATCGAACTTGTCCTCGCGCCGGAACTCGACGTTGCGGAAGTGAAGGCCGTCGACAGGCAGGTCGTCGTCGTTTCCGGCCACAAGTTTGATTTCGGGCTCCAGTTTCGCCTGTGAGCTGCAATTCTCAAAGACGCAGTCTGCAAACTCGATTACCGGGCCGGAGAGGGGTTTGCGCGCAATCTTGACGGCGGAGCGGCGGACGCCCGTGAAGGTGCATCCCGTGAAGGCGATTTTGCCGTTTGCGAAGAGTCCTGCGGGACCTGTGCCGCCATACTCGAAGCCATGTCCGCTTCCGTTCAAGGCGCACTTTTCGAAGAGAACGTCGACAGGCTGCGGCTGAAAGCCCTTCGCGGGCTTGGCGCCGCTGAGCCGCATGTCTATGCCGACGTTTTCGTTCTCGCCGACGATGCAGTTGCGGAAGACAACCTTCCGGAGAAAGTGGCCTGTGTTGTCCGTGACGATGCTGACGCCCGTCTTTGGCCAGGCTCCAGCGCTTCCGTCGACACGGACATTCTCGACGGTGAGTCCGTCGACTCCGCCTATCGCCAACCCCGAGCGGCCGCTCTGACGGATGGTGCAGCCACTGATCTTGATGTCCGTTGAGGGACGAAGATAGTTCCCGCCGTGGTTGTTGACGTTGATGGCGTCGCCGCCGGCCTGGCGGATGACAAGCCCTTCGATGGTTATGCGGGCGCAGCTTCGAATGAAGATTGCATGGCGACTCCCGACCCGGGCGGGATCGTAGGGGGCGGCGGCGTAGTCATCGCGGAACATGCGGAGCTCCCCGCCATTTCCGCGTATGGTGACGTTAGTGAGGTTGGAAAGCGTGAGGAGGATGTCGCCCGGATTCTGGAAGGCGCCCTGCTTGGCCGCAAGTTTGGCGCCCTTCTCAAAGACGATCTCCTGGTTCGAGACGAGGCGGAGGGGCTTCACGTACCAGCTGTTCGCCATGCCGTCGAGAATCAGTCGCGGAACACGGGAATCGATGGCGGCCTGGACAAAGGCCGTCGAATCGTCGGGGTTGAAGCCCCACCATGAGACGCGCGCCTCCTTCACCTGTCCCGCCTTGACCTTCGCCACCATGTCGGGGCGCGGCGCGGCGGAAATGGTCGAAAAAGCGAAAAGGAGGAAGCTGACCACGAGACCGAACCCTCTGGAATCAACTACGCTTCGTGGTATGGTGACATTCATGTGCTTGTCCTTTTGGGAAGAATACTCCATCACTTCCCGGCGAACAATGTTATGAGTTCAGCGACTGTCTTCTCCGTCCCCTTCCCCGACGAAACAAAGGTGATGGATTTTGACTTCGTGTTGACACCGGGCAGCAAGGCGACTTGGCGGACGGCGGCGGAGACGCGCGCGCAGAGAGCGTCGCGGTCCTTCTCCTTGTCCGAAACCTCGACGAAGAGCGTCCATGAACCCGCCGGAACAATCGCTTCCCCGCCCGTGATCGCGTCCTTGTAGGGCGCCGCCGAGCAGACGACGACGAGAGGACATGGAGCCAAACGGCACTCCTCCTTGAAATCGGCCTTGACCGGCGCGCGCAACACGGCGATCTCGCCGACCTCGCCAGGTTGCTTCCCGCCATCGACGGTAATGAACGAACCCGCGAAGCCACCAAGGTCGAGTCCGAGCGCGGCCTCTCCCGGTTCGCGGCGCGGGGTCACGGCCCTCGCGACGGACGTCCCCGTTCTCGGTAGTATGTGCCGAAGGACGAGCGTGCGGGACTCAGTCGAGATGGACAATTGCGGTATGGTGACATGGCCAGTGGCGTCGGCCACGGCCGTGCCGGTCTTCCCCGCATATTCCCACGCCACCTTCTCGCCTGCGTTGATTGAAAAACTCTGGATCCGACGGGGCGTGACATCGGCGACCGACTCGGCGGGAAGCGTGAATATCTTCGTCGTCCAGTCCTTGTCCGTGATAAGCCGGAGTTCGACTTCGAAGCGATCTTCGTTGTCCGCGACGTTCTTCCAGCGGAAGTATGCGTTGCGCTGGCCGGAACTCGTTCCAAGCTCGTTCTTGGCCATGAATCCTTCTGGCCATGGCAACGGCTCGTCGGTGGAGGCGTGTGTGAAGGCGACGTACGGGGACTTCAAGTCGACGTCGAAGATGTCGAAGGAGCCGACGAGGTCATTCTTGCGCCAGACAACGGAGTTCCGACCCGAATGGTTCCATGGCCCCCAATATCCAAAAATGGCGTAGCGGTTCGTCTCCATTCCGGCATAGAGCAGGTTCTTGTCCTTCGACCAGCGGTCGTTCTGCGCCGAGAACTCGACCAGCGGGGGCGGGTCGGGCATGGGCTGCCGGATTGAGGCACCGCCGTCGAAGCCCATTCTCCGCAGACAGTGGTAGGGCGAAGCGGAGACGCAGGCCTTGACGGCGGCGAAGACGTCGCCGTTGCAGAGTCCGAGGCCGAGCGTTCCGCTTCCGCCCATCGAAGCGCCGCCGAGGTAGATGCGGTCGCGGTCCACCGGAAGGTTTGACGCCGCCCACTCGACCTGTTCGAGGACGCGTCTCTCCGTTTCGGAAACGTCAGGGGGCACGGCTTCGCGTTCGCCCCCTTTCTCCTTCGGCACGACGCATGTCTTCGGAATGCCCCACCAGTCCTCGATGTCCTTCACTTCAAGCAGAAGGCCGTAGAAGTTTTCGGGAACCCAGCAGATGTCGCATTTGTGGACGTCGTCGATCGGCATGGCCTCCCAGCGGAACTCGGAGACGATGTTCATTCCATGGCCGTGGAGAACGACGAAGAGCGGTGCGCCACCGTCGGGCGCCTTGTCCTTCGGGTGGACGACGACCATGTTGTGTGTTTCGCCGCCGCGCGCCGACCGCCAGTGCAGGACCTCGGCGCGACGCCCAGTCGGCGTGGCGAGGCCGCTCGTGGCGGTGTAGGTGTTAGCATCAGCCATCGCAAGAAGCGGCAGAGCGACAAGAGCAAGAATAGTTTTCATGGCTTAGTTAGATGAAGTGTGTTCCAGGTGGTCGTCCATCCGCGCTAAAGTCCGAGAAGCCGTCGAAAAGGGACGATGGCGTCGAAGTAGCCGTCCGCTTCGACGCCTGGCGCAAGCCGCCCCTCGTAAACCAGGGCCGTGCGCACGGAGAAGTCGCGCGGCAATGCCAGCGCCTTGACCTTGGACTCGACATCGTCTTCGACCTCCCGCCCGATGTCATTCTTCCGCTTGATTTCGACGACGCAAACCTTCCTGTCCGTCTGAAGCAAAAGGTCGATCTGGCATCCGCGATGCCTTTTGGTCGCCGACTGTCTAAACGGGGCGGCGGACTTGAGAAGCGTCTTGTCCATGCCGAGGAGGGGAAGCAGGGCCGGCAGGTTCGCCAGCACGAGGTTTTCGAACTGGAGCCCCATCATGGCGTCCCATCCCCTGAGGGATGCCAGACTGCCGAACCGGAACGAACCGCTGTCTATCGTCCGTTCGTTGGGTCTGATGTACTTGAGGTAGAACCGCGTATAGTTGTCACGCAGCCGGTAAAGGCATTGCTTGGCGCCGAGACCGGTAGCCGGGACGATGCCGGGATCCTTTGATACAAAACCCGCGACCGTCAAATCGTCAAGATGGTTGGATATGTTCCCGCCGGGTTCGACCCCGATTGATCGGCAGATATCCGACAACGTCGCCGGCGATTCGGCAAGCGTTTCCAGAATCCTCCGCTTTGTCACGGCCTCCCCGCCAAACACGGCATTGAATATCTTCGGGAAGTCATCGCGCAACATGGCGTCAGGCGCGAAGCACATGCGCCCGATATTCTCATCGGCGGAAAGCGACGGATCGATTTCCTCGAGGTAGCGCGGAACGCATCCGGTCACAGAGAGGACGTCGACGATGTCGCGGATGGACGTGCGCTCCGCCTTCCGTCCCCAAAATTTCACGCAGGTCTCGAGCGGAAGTTCCCCAACCACCATGTTGGCCGAGGCGCGGCCGACGAAGCCCGTGCTATTGAGGATGTTCTCGGAGATCCATGTCGAAACGCTGCCGCAGAAGAACACGACAAGGCGATTGTGCTTCTTGAACAAGTTGTCCCAGGCGATCTTCAGTTCCCCGGGGAATGCGGGATCGTACTTCCCCATCCAGGATATTTCATCGAGCAGGAGCACCGTTCTTCCCCGACCAATGCACCCGTCCAATGACGAGAAAGCCTCTGACCAAGAGGAAAAGGCGGAAAACGTGTGACGGGTCTGCCGCGTGAGTTGGTCTCGGAATGACCGCAGTTGGACCTTGTTGTTGACGCCCTTCCCCGGCGCGACACCCTCCAGCTTGATGAACGTCGCGCCACTTCGCTTGGCGAACTGCTCGACAAGCGTGGATTTCCCAATGCGCCGGCGTCCCCGGCACGTGACGAGCGAGGCGATGCCCTTTCGCCAAAGCGCCTCCAAACAGGATAGTTCGTTTTCCCTGCCGTAAAACATGTTCTCTTCTCCGATTGCCAGTGACAATAAAGTGTAGCAAAAGACGCGGGAAAAAGCAAGAGGCGACCGTCAAGAAAATGACAAGTTGTCATTTTCTTGACGGTCGCCTCTTGACCTCTCCCTACCTCAGGCGCCACCTCAACAAGCGGTCATGGTGAAAAGCTCAAGGACGCGGGGTCGGCTTTTGGTGGAGGACGCCGTCTTCGGAGATGGTGACTTCCCGGAAAAAGTCGATCGCGCAGTTCAGCGGGACATGACCGTAGGGATAGCCGTCCCACACGGGGCAGGTCACTTTGGCGGCGAAGTCCTTCTTGATCTGGAGCACCTCCTCCCTGCCGGATTTGAGGGCTTCGCCAGTCAAATGATTTCCTTTTTCGTCTCCTGGCGTGATGTCGCCGAAGACCACGCCGGCGCAGTTCGTGAAGAAGCCTCCCGCGACGAGCGCTTCGAGTTCCTTCCGGACAACGGGGGGATGGCGCACGGAACACTCGAGAAAGACGATCCGCCCCGTCGTGTCGGGGGTCCAGCCCAACGGCAGCGCGCGGAAAAGCATGGAGATGTGGCCCCCGCAGGGTTTCCCGGCGCAGGCGCCGGGGCGGAGGGGGCGGAGTTTCAAGTCGGGCAGCGCGCCACCGCCCAGCGAGGCCGCCATCCACGAGAGGGCGCTGGCGTCCGCCTTGAGGAAACTCGCGAGCGTGGGCCCGGAGAAAGGATGGCCCGCGTCCTCCTTTAGCATGGCGTTGAGGAGCCATGTGATATTGCTGAAGCCGAGCACGCGTTGCCGACGCGTCCGCAGCTTCGCCCAGTCGAGCTTGGGGAGGAGGTCCTCGGTTCCCTGTCCGCCGCGGGCGCAGAGGACGAGATCCACCTCTGGGTTCATCCAGGCCTCCTCAAGGTCGGCGACGCGGTCCTCCACGGGGGCCTGCGCCTTGAACGAGAGCCGCGGCGCGACTTTCACGCGGTATCCGGCGGCCCGCAACATGGCGACGCCGCGATCGAAGCTGGGTTTCGCCAGAACGCTTCCGGGCATGACGATCGCGACCGTGCGGACATCGGGCGGGAGGCACCCCGTCAAGGAGGGGAGCGGAGCGGCGGCCGCGATGAACGGAAGCGCGGCAAGGGCAATGATGCGTTTCATGGATTCAATTCCCTTCTCCAAGCAGTTTTGGATCGACAAGCACGAGGTCGCGCAAAGAGAGCTTCAGGGCGTTACCGGAGTCGCCGGAGACGAAGCGCACCTCGTCGCCCGACTTGAGGTCGAAGTGTCCGAGCCAGACTGTCTCCCAGACCTCCTCGCCGCGCGAACCGAAGACCTTTGCGGAGCCGAGAAGCTCCGGCTTGGCGCCCTTGCGCCAAAGCTCAAGGCGCCCGGCCGCAGCGTCGAGAACGGCGCCGTTGACGATGCGCACCCGCGCGAAAACCTCGCGGTCGCCTGCGGCGGCCGAACCGACGACGGCCGAAAGCGCGCCGTTCGTCACGGCCCTGCAGTCGAGTTCGCGGTAGGCGTAGTTGTCGAATGGGTCGCGACGTCCTTCGCCGCCGCGACTTGCCGGTACGGTGAGCTTGCCGAATGCGGCTGGATCGACGAAGGCGATGCTGCGCACGTCGAGGAAGCGTGACGGCGAGTCGGCGCAGGGCATCACCCAGACGCGGGCACCGTCGTAGAGCTTCTTCACGCCGAGGGCGACCCAGCGCCAGCCGTCCTCGCCAGGCGAGGAGGGAATCATGAGTTCGGCTATCTCGCTGATCTTGCGGCCGATGCGCGCGCCGTTGACGATCCACGGCGTATAGACGCCCATGTAGGCGGCGGCGGGATTGTTGGTCACGGTCGCGCCGATGCGCATCTTTGCGAGAACCATCCAGACGCCCTGCAGGTCGTTCGAGACCGTGTGGCCGACCTCGGCGTAGGAAGGGTTCATGAAGAGACGCTCGCCTCCGCCGAATCCGAAGGTCAGTTTGGCGTAGTCACCCTCCGACACGTCGTTCGTGACGGACATCGCCGAGCCGCCCGTCAGTTCCGCGCCGGAGACGACGACCGACGGCGCAGGACGCGGCGGCCATGTTGTCGGGACAGGGCCGTTCGCCATGATTTTCGGGAAGTACTCAAGCCCCCACTTCTCCCAGGGGACGCCCTCGCGGGACTGCTGCGGGTAGCCGATGACCGCCCGCCTGCTGCGGTAGTCGGAGACGTATGCATGCCACCTGTTCGTGTAGCTTCCCCAGGGGGCGAGTTTGTACTTGAGTTTTTTCGCCGGCTCGATAAGGTCCGGATAGCGCATCGCCGCCGTGTGGATGCCGGTGAAGTTGAGGCGCCAGACGGCCTCGCGGACGCTTTCCGGTTCGTTGCCGACGGCCCTGTTGGCTTCGTCCAGCGCGCGCAGGATGGCGATGACGTCCTCTGGTGCCAGGAAGTTCGAGGTGTCCGCGACATAGCAGCCGACCCAGATGCCGCGGTCGCGGAGCTTGCCGTGTCGGATGATCTCCATGTACCGTTTCACGGACGGAGCCGCCTTGCCGTAGACACCCTTCACGAAAGCGTCCGTGAGCGCCTCCGTGTCGGCATCGGGATTCCACATCAGTTTGCCCATGAGGTACCAGTTGAGGTCGGCGAGCGGGGCCATGCGCGAGTGGGGCATCTGCGCGAAGCCGCCGACGAACTTGTGGTCGCGGTAGAACCGCAGGGCGGGGGCGATGATCTCGAGGTTCGGGAAGGGATTGAGGTAGGCCGAGAAGTTGGCGTAGTAGTCCCAGAAGACGAAACGGTCGGCCATCTCCTGCCAGGCCTTCACACGCGGGGCGAAGCGCTCGTTGCAGTCGATTGGGAAGCCGTGGTTGCGCCAGAGGGCGGCGAAGCCGACGCCGCAGTTGGACGGAAGGCGCCATTTCGCCGTGTCGGCAGGTGGCTCCGAGGCTGTCCAGTAGGAGAGGAGGTTGAAGGTCGCCTCGGGGTATTTGTCGCGGAAGTGGTCCGCGACGAAGCGGACGAGGTCGAGATAGAGGACCGTCGCCACATGCTTCGCGTCGGACTGCACAAGCGCCGTGCAACGCGGACAATGGCACCAGTCGCCCATGTCGCTCGGCGAGAGCGAGATCGAGCGCTCGCGCGGATAGTTCTTCTCCAGAAAGGCCGCGACCTCCTTGAGGAGTTCCTCGCGCATCTCGGGATTTGTCGCGCAAAGGGCGCCCTGGACACGTTTCGCGATATTCGTGCCTGTTTCGGGGTCTTTGCGCACAGTGAGGGCAAACCAGTCGGGGTGGGATGCGAAGAACTTGTTTCTCGGAATCCAGCGGAGCGTGAGCGAGTGCATGATGTCCTCGTGTTCGCCGGGGGCTACGTCCACGCCGCCGGAGGCGACGCTGCGGGCGCCGTTGTCACGCAGCTTGAGGCGGAAGCGCTGCCCCGAGGTGTAGTGGCAGACTTCGCGGATGCGCATGGCGGGGGCCTCGTTCTTCGCATAGCCGGCCGGAAGCGCGAGATAAGGCTTGCGTGGCACGGTCTCCGAGTTCGGCGTCCAGAAGCCACAGCCCAAGGTCTCAAGCAAATCGTAGGCCGCGTAGATGACGGCTCTCGGCCGTTCGCCGAGAATGTCGAGGCGTTGTCCGTCACCGGATGCGCGGATCGTGATCTCCTCAAAGCGTCCGCCATCTGGCGCGAGGCCGACGCGAATCGTGTTCCACCCCGCGACGGGAGCCTCGGCGACGGGGAAGTGAGCGCCTGTCATGCGGTTCAGGTAGTCCGCCAGTTCGTCCGCCGCGTAGCGCACCGCCTCTGGCGCGTCAGGCGCGACAACGACCGCGGCCTTGGCGAGTCCATTCGTCGCGAAGACAAACGGTCTGGGTTCCGCAGCCGAAATGGCAGAGGTGAACAATGTGGACGCCAAGGCGACCGACAGTAACGAAGTCTTTGAATCCATGAGGATATTATACATTGGAAGTCAAACGCCATGCCCGAATTCGTTGTCGATTCCAGCAAGAGTTTTTTGTCGAAAACAAAGTGCGACTTTTGGGCCATGACTTTGAAGCCCTGAGATGTTGTATAATAGTTAGCGTTTTTCAACCCTTTCAACCTTTCAACTTTCATGCCAGCTCAGATTCTAGACGGAAAGGCGTTTGCCGACAAATGGCACAGGGAGGCGGCCGAGGAGGCCGCCAAGCTCAAGGCCATGACGGGCGTTGTGCCAGGCCTTGCCGTCGTCCTTGTCGGCGACAACCCGGCCTCAATCTCCTATGTGACAGCCAAGGAGCGCGCATGCGAGCGCGACGGCTTCCTTTCGCGACACATCCACCTTCCGGCTGATGTTTCCGAAGAGGAACTCGTCCGCATCGTGCGCGAACTCAACGGCGATAAGGAAATCCACGGCATTCTGGTCCAGCTTCCCCTGCCTCGCCACATCCGCGAAGAGGCCGTGATCGACGCCATCGTCCCTGAGAAGGACGTCGACGGCTTCACGCCCGAGAACATCGGCCGCATGGTCATCGGGCGCGAATGCTTCCTGCCCTGCACGCCGCACGGAATCGTGCAGCTCCTCATCGAAGCCGGCATAGAAACCTCCGGCCGCCACGCCGTCGTCGTGGGGCGCAGCAACATCGTTGGCCGGCCCCTCGCCAACCTCCTGATGCGGAAGGCCCCGGGCGGCAACGCGACAGTCACCGTGTGCCACACCGCGACCCAGGACCTCGCCTCCTACACGCGCCAGGCGGACATTCTCATAGCCGCCGCAGGCCGTCCCAACACAATCACCGGCGACATGGTCAAGCCGGGCGCGACTGTCATCGACGTGGGCGTGAACCGCGTTCCCGACCCCTCCATGAAACGCGGCTACAGGCTCGTCGGCGACGTGGACTTCGCCTCGGCAGCCGAACGCGCCGCCTTCATCACCCCCGTCCCCGGCGGTGTCGGCCCTTTGACAATTGCCATGCTCATGCGGAACACGCTACAAGCCGCCATGCGGTTTGCCGCATGCTCCGCAGATAAATCTTGATAGACAACGCCCATAACAGTACAATAAACAATATGAAGAATCAGCTGTCAATCATACATTTTGCCGTCATCTGC
>JAEEGJ010014933.1_pt1 | contig 18270 bp, 9 predicted proteins | sample 8958761 | NCBI WGS metagenome assembly JAEEGJ01 (sample SAMN16246546, study PRJNA631951) | gut metagenome | biome: gut microbiome; feature: rumen; material: RS-attached | host: Bos | place: Iran: Karaj | collected 2018-10
CTTGACATCGGTTGAGGTGACGCCTGTAACGGAATCTTGCTATAAAGTGGATGCCAAAATTGAAATCTGTTATTGCGAACCAGTTGATGACCTTTCGTTTGTAGCTATGGACTACAGCGGTTTGCATTTCGTTTGGAGTGACGTCCCTGACGTGGAATATTATGAAATTACCTACAATGGCAGCACCATACAGAAAATGCCTGAAGGCGGTGCCACGGGCTTCTCATTCGACCCGATTGTGGGCGAGAATACCATCTGTGTGACTGTTCATTCCATCTATGGCTGCGATTCTGAACCCGTTTGCATGACAAAGAATGTGTGCGCTGCCGTGGATGGCTTCGACTATTCTTTCAATGGTAACGAAGTCACGGTGACATGGAACGGTGATGCCGAAACGTATCATCTCCGGATCGATGGCTTTGAGTGGGTTACGGTTGAGACCAATGCCTACACAGCCACAACTGAAGATGGCTTCCAAATCGAGGTGACGCCCGTGTATGAGGATTGCATGGCATTGTCGGCTACCTATTGGGTAACAATTACGAACATCGCTCCCGAAATCCACATCACCGATGTGCATGAAGGCTATATCACAATGGCTTGGAACGAGGTGGATGGAGCCATTGCCTACAACCTCTACCGCGACGACGAACTGATTGCTGAAAACCTGACTGAGACCAATTACAACGACACCGAGATGGCCATTGACATGCAACATTGCTATGCCGTGCAGTCGGTGTTCGAGAAGGGCGTTTCCAACCTGTCGGAAGAGGCTTGCGCCAACTACTTCCACGGCCTCAATGAAAACGACGGTAAGGTTGCTATCTTCCCCAACCCGACCTCCGACAAAGTGACCATCGAATGTGTCGGCATGACACTGATCGAGGTGTATACCACCGAAGGCAAGCTGATGCAACGCATCAAAGTGGAGGGTGATGCCTATCAACTTGAAGGCTTGGAGAGCGGTGTCTATACGCTTCGCATCATGGTGGGCGACGAAACGATTGTCCGCCGTGTTATCAAGATGTAAATAGGCTTTCTACTTTAATTCAAGGTCGCTTCAATATGAGGCGACCTTTTTCTTAATTTTGCGGCTTTGATACTATATGACTTGGATTTCCGTTCAATAATAAACCGAATGCTTATGCGTAGAATTATTTTATCTGCTTTGCTTTGTGTCATATTGAGTGTTAATGCTTTGGCTCAGGAAGCCAAAGACATTATGAAAAGCCCTATACCCGTGGCGATGTTTCAGGCGACTTATGCCTTTCATGTCCCTGGATTGGATACCAAGAAATTGTATGGGGTCAGCCATAATGTGGGTGGCGGTTTTGCCTACAAGACCGAGTCCAACTGGCTGTTGACAGCCAATGCCAACTTTATCTATGGCACGAAACTCAATATAGACCGTGTGGAAATCTTTGGCGAAGGCATCACCACCGATGTGGGTGAGATTATCGGTGGCGCTGGCAGTTTCACCACTTTGGAAATCAACCAGCGCGGCTTTCATATCCAAGGCGAGGTGGGACGGCTGTTTCCCTTTGGTCCCAATCCCAACAGCGGCTTTTTTGTGCAGGCTGGCTTGGGCTATCTCCGCAACCGTATCCGCGTGGATTATCCTGTGAACATGCTTAACGACCCTTATCAGGTGGCTGGCGACTACAGATATGGCTATGACCGTATGCGTGGCGGCCCGGCGTTGCATCTTGAAGGCGGCTATTTGCTGCTCAGCGACACCCGTCTGTTCAATGTCTCGATTTCTTTCGAGGTGACTTATGCCCGTACCCGTGACCTCCGCGACTATGATTTCCGCGTGTTCACCAATTCCGAGACGGGGGTGATGGAGCCTGTGGGATATACAGACCCGCACAAACGTTACAACGACCTCTATTATGGCATCCGCGTCACATGGAACATCCCGACCTATCAGCGGCAGCCTGAGGATTACTATTATAATTAAGGTGTGCTGATACTGTTTACCATAGGAGTCCTGCTTTATTCCCTTGTCGTAAGGCTTGCCGCATTGTTGGGCAATGCCAAAGCCAAGCAATGGATTGAAGGCCGAAAAAAGCAAGAGTCCTTGAACCTGTCGAAGGGCCCGACTGAGCAATGGATTTGGTTCCATGCTGCTTCCTTGGGAGAGTTTGAGCAAGGTCGTCCTGTCATCGAGGCGCTGAAGAAAGCGTATCCGCAATACAAGATCCTGTTGTCATTCTTCTCACCATCAGGGTATGAGATCCGCAAGGATTATCCCTTGGCCGATGAGGTGCTGTATCTGCCTTCCGACACGCCACGTCATGCTGCCGAGTGGCTGCAACGCCATCATTTCGTGGCGGCTTTCTTCATCAAATACGAGTTCTGGTTCAACTACATGCGTGCATTGAAAAAGGCAGGCATTCCTTTGTTTTATATCTCCCTCATCCTGAAGCCTGACTCGTATTTCTTCCGTTGGTATGGTTCATGGTTCCGCAAGCAGCTCCATAATGTGACCCATTTCTTTGTGCAGGATGAGACCACGGCCCAGTTGCTCCAATCCTACGGCATGGACAATGTCACCGTGTGTGGTGACACGCGCTTCGACCGTGTGGCTGCCATTGCCAAGCAGGCGAGGCCTTTCCCTGAAATCGAGCGTTTCATCCATGGACGCAAGTGCATCATCGCGGGCAGCACCTGGCCACCTGATGAGCGGCTTTTGCTGAGTTTTCTCCCCAAACTGCCTGCCGACTACTGTCTGATTATCGCTCCACATGACATCTCGGAGTCGCATGTGGCACAGATCAAGGCCATGTTTCCAGAGGCACAATGCTATTCGGAGTTGGATGTTGAACAGCCATCGAGGATTTTGATTGTAAATACAATAGGTATGCTATCTCAGCTGTACCAATACGCGCGGTTCGTTTATATCGGCGGAGGTTTTGGGGTCAATAGCCACAACATCCAGGAGCCTGTCACTTTCGGTTGCCCAGTGGTCTTTGGCCCAAAATACGAGAGCTTCAAGGAAGCTGTCGATTTGGTGCAGTTGCAAGGGGCTTTCTCGGTGAAAAATGCGACCGAGTTAGAGGCTGTTTTCACTCGATTGGTGACTGATAACGAGTTTTACGAAAAAGCCTCCACAACTTGCCGAAACTACCTCGAATCCCAGGTTGGAGCTACGGAAATCATCCTAAAAGGCTTTAAAAACGCACTTTTTTTGTAAAAATCAGCTGTTTTTATTTGTTTTATAGTTTTATTGACTAATTTTGAAGTCTGATTTCCTGTTGAAATTCAGCTGAGTAAAAAAAATGTGCCTATGCAAGACAACGCTACAACTTCCCAACTTCCCCGGATTGGCCTCAGTCAGGGCGACTTCAACGGCATCAGTTATGAAATCATGCTGAAAGCTTTTTCAGATGCCCGAATGTTCGAAACGTTCACTCCTGTCTTGTATGGCCAGTCAAAGGCTTTTTCCTATTACAAGAAGAATTTTGGCATGGAAAGCCCCAATTACTCGCTTACCCGTGACGCGCGTCAGTCGTGGGACAAGAAGTTCAACATCATCAATATCGTAGAGAATGAGCTGAAGATTGAGCCGGGTGCTCCTTCTGGGGTGTCGGCTGAGATGTCGGTGCTCTCGATGAAGAGAGCCGCAGACGATCTTCAAAAAGGCTATATCGATGCCTTGGTGATGGCGCCTGACAGTCCCGCCGTGGCAAAGAGCAACCGCGATTTCCTGCTTTCGTTCCATAAGGAGGCCGACCCTGTTCAGGTCTTGGTGAACGGGCAGCTACGTATAGGCTTGGCTACTGGCGACGTGCCTCTGAGTACCGCCCTTGAGCAAATCGACATCCGTTTCCTTACCTCAAAGCTGAGCACTTTCGCTGAGGCTTTGAAGACCGACTTTGGCATCAGCTCGCCCAAGATAGCCGTCATGGGCGTGAATCCGCATTCGGGTTCTCTCCCGACGGGTGATGACGAAAAGGTGGTGAAGGCCGTTGGCGATGCGCAGCGTAAGGGTATCTTTGCCTTTGGTCCCTTCTCGGTTTCACAACTGTTTGTCACGGGCTGGTGGAAGAAATACGACGGCATCATGGCCTTGCATTATGAGCAGGGCGTGTTTCCGATGAAGTTCTTGTCATTGGATGGCTGTGCCTATTATTGGGCGGGTCTGCCCGTAGTGTGTGCGGCTCCGCTGCATGGTCCGGCTTTCGACATCGCCAACACGAACCAGGCTGTGCCCGATGCCTACCGCAAGGCAATCTTCCTGGCCTACGATGTGGTGAGTCATCGGAAAGAACAATAAAAAAGGAGGCCACGGCCTCCTTTTTTATGGCATTTGGTGAAATGCTTACTTCACAATGAACTTCTGAGTGTCAGAACCTGCGTTGACGAAGTAGACGCCAGCGCTGAGGCTGCTGATGTTGAGGGTGTTGGCACCGACATGGCCTTCAACGCTCATCACTTCCTGACCCATGATGTTGTAGATCACGATGTCAGCGTTACGATTGAGGGTGATGTTGAGTTGGTCAACGGCGGGGTTGGGATAGAGGCTCATGTGGGTGTTGCTGACCGTTTGGCCTTCTTCAATGCCATCATAGCCGAAGAGGTCCATCAGGTCGAAGGTGAGGGCTTGGTAGTAGTTGTCGTCTGGGGTGACATCGCCACCGGAGCCGATGACGTAGGTGTCAGGCTCACCGTCCATCTGGCAGGCAAACACGAGGGTGTTACCCGTGATGGCGGCTTGCGGATAGACGCATTCTGAGAACACAAACATAAAGTCAGAGGTGAGGTTCATCATCGGGGTCCAGGTCATGCCTTTGTCGAAAGAAGCACGGCAAAAGACCTTAAAGTAGTGGTCGTTGTTTACGCCGCCAGTGTGGTGGTCATCCATGCCAACCCAAACGGCAACTAGAAGGTCTTGGGCAGGAGTGGTGACCAGTACAGGCATTTCGCAGATACCACCGTTATAGCTGCCATGGGCAGTCCAGTCATCGCTAATGGTGAACGAGGTGGCTGAATAGGGGTCTAACAGAGGCTGGTCATCATCATCCAAAGGTGTGACGTAGCCGATGTATTCGTTCCACATGGGGTGTGTGGCATCGCCCCAAATCCACAAAGAGGAATAGATGTCTTGGTTGATGTAAGCGGAGTCCATGATGAAGGGCTGACCGGTAACCATAGGCATGGGGTTGGTGGGGTCGCAACCAAATTGAGGCAAGGTTTCTCCGTGATACGGCATCACACTGTTCCAATAGGCAATGCCACCAATGCCGGGATAGTAGCTCGTGGAAGTGGCATCACCCGTGCCGCCGCCAAATTCGTAGGCCACGTGCAAAGTGCCTTCGTTGTCCCAGAATGCTGAGGTCCAGCGGGGATACATATAAGCCAAACCTTCACCAAAGTCGACGTCGATGCCAGGATGGTGGTAGAACTTGGTCTTTGTCCAGGTGTCGCCTTCGTCTAAGGAGGTCAGCACGGCGCCATCGCCACGACGGGTGTTCACCACGATGTCGAGACGGTTGCCACCAGTGTTTTCCATGAAGTAGGCGTCTTGTCCGCTGCCATATTGGGGGCAGTAGTCACGGCCAAGGTATTCGATGGTCATGAAGTCGCTCCAGGTCTCACCGCCGTCAAGCGAACGGATGTAGTAGAAGGGGTTGGTCTGGCCGTCGTCGGTCACCTCATTGAGAGCGGTGACAAGGATGTGGATGTGCTTGTGGTCGGGACCTGTGCACATCACAGCCGGGAAGTGTGGGTTGTGCTCGGTTGGCATGACGTAGACGGGGGCAAGGTCACCGTGAGGCAGGTTGTCCTTGTCTTCGATGATGTAAACCTCACAGGTAAGGCTTTGGGGGTTACGCGAAACGACGACGATGCCGTTCTCGCCATAGCGGGCAGCGCAGCCGAAGCCGGTCTTGTGGTCTTCAATCAGTCCTTCTGAGGTTCTCCAGGCGTCCTCGTCAGGATAGAAGATGGCGATGTTGGTGCCACGATCAGCGTAATCGGGTTGAGTCGCGATGACATAAGCCACACCGACGCAGCCATCAGGGAAGGTCATGGTAAGGTTCTTGGCTGCCGTGTTGGTCTGCCAGTCGTAATAGGTGAAGTCCAATTCGGCATCAGAACGGGTCATGTTCGGCAGGCTGCCGACATTCTGGTAAACTTCATCGCCCGCAACGGTGATTTCCTGGGCAGAAGTCTTCATGGCATCGCTTTTCGATGTCTTTCTCACTTGTGAGTAGCCGCCAACGACTACCAACAAGGCCAATGCTAAAGTAAATAACTTTTTCATTTTGAATGGGTTTTGATTAATAATAGGTTAGTTGTTATGTTCGTTTTGGGAATTTGGAAGCAAAGATAGGTTTTTTTCTTTAAATCCAAGTATTTTTTTGTTTTTGAGATTCCCTTCGGGAATGGTGAGCAATTGTTATGTATCCCGCGGCGGCTTGTGACGTTTACGATTCATAAGTTATTTTTGCCGCCGCTGGTGACAAAAGCGGAAGACTCCATTCCCGAAGGGAATCTCCTTGAAACAAAAAAGGAGGCAATTTTGCCTCCTTTTTTTGGATTGAATTTCAAATGAATTACTTCACGATGAGCTTTTGGGTGTCGGTACCGGCGTTGATGAAGTAAATGCCACTTGTCAGGTTGCTGATATTGATGGTGTTGGCTCCAACGTGACCTTCCACATTCATCACGTTCTGACCCATGATGTTGTAAATCACGATGTCGGCGTCTTGGCTGAGAGTGATGCCGACTTGGTCGGTAGCGGGGTTAGGACAGACGGTCATGTGTGTGTTGTGGCTCACTTCAGGCACTCCTATCGGGAAGATCATATCGAAGGTGAGACCCTGATAGTAGTTGTCATCGGAATCCGGATCATCACTTTGGACAAAGGTGCCCGTGTACATGTCAAACTGAGAAGCAATCACGAGGGTTGTTCCGACCACAGCTGCCTGCGGGTAGACGCATTCGGAGAGCTCCCACATGAAGTCTGTCGTGAGCTGGACTTGGTGCCACCAGGTACGGCCTCCGTCACAGGAATAACTGGCGAAGAGTTTGTAGTAGTAATTGCCTGCGCCATCGGTATGGTTTTCATCCATGGCGCTCCAAACGGCAACCATGTCCAAACCATCTGAGCCGGGAACAATGGCAAGGACGGGGAATGCAACGGGACCGCTGTTATAGGAGCCGTGTAAGGTCATGTCATCAATGTTCCAACCGGTGACGCTCTCATACGAGGGGCCTTCCGGGTTGCCTTCTTCGTCCAACGGGGGGAGGTAGCCCATGTATTCAGGCCAAATCTCGTGGGTCTGTTCGCTCCACAGCATCCAACTCATATAGACATCTTGCATGATATAGGCACTGTCCATGATGAAAGGTTGACCTGGGGTAGGAGGCTTGGGGTTGGTGGGATCAACGCCGTATTGGGGCAGGGTCTCGCCGTGGTAAGGCAGGTTTTCGCTCCAGAAGGAGACACCACCGATACCAGGATAGTAACCGCCCGATGTGTTGGAAGCGGCATCGTTGGTGCCATTGAATTCGTAAGCCAAACAGAGCTCATCGTCGACGCCCCACTGTGCTGAGGTCCAACGAGGATAGAGGAAAGCCACATGATCGTCGGGGAACTGCGCGAAAGGACCAGGGTGATGGTAGAACACTTTTCTTTCCCAGGTCTCGCCATTGTCGTAGCTACAAAGGACCATGCCGTCGCTCCAGCTGCAGTTGATGACGAGTGCCAGGCAGTTGTCTTCAGTGGTTTCCATCCAATAGTAGGTGTTGGTGCCCCAGTTGATGCCGTATTCAGGCGTGAGGTAGGGAAGCTCGACGCACTCTTTGTCCCAAGTCAAGCCACCGTCGCTCGAACGCCAGTAGCGGATGGGCTCGTAAACATCACCTTCAAATTCTCCGAATTTGGCGGCAGCTACGTGGATGATGTCACGATTGGCGCCCGAGGTCATCACAGCGGGATGCGTGTAGAGGCTGGAGCCTGTGTAGAGAGAAGCGCCCACGCTGTTGGGGGTCATGTTGTCCTTGTCTTCAACGATGTAAATGCCAAGGTTGTTGGAGGTGTGAGCGGCAACGACGATGCCGTTGTCCTTGAAGCGAGCGATGGAGCCGAAACCGGTTCTCTCGTTTTCGATACGGCCACCAAGCGGAATCCATTCATCGTTCACAGCGTCGTAGGTGCCGATGCCTGTACCACGGTCACTAAAGTTGTTGTCACCAGCTATGGTATAGGCGAAGTTGATCTTTCCATCGGGCCAAGCGATGGTCCAAGTACGGGCGCCAGCATTCGACTGCCAGTCGTAGGTCGAGTAGTCGAGCTCACCGTCGGTGCGGGTCATGACGGGTTCGTTCTGTACGTTCTCAAAGCACTCCATGCCTTTGGTGGTTTGCATGGTAGCGACTTTGTTCTTAGTGTCGTTTGACGACATCTTTCTCACTTGCGAGTAGCCGGCTTTGGCCACCAGCAAGGCTAATGCTAAAGTAAAAAGCTTTTTCATTTTGAATGTGTTTTAAGTTATTATTGAGTTGGTTAATCGGATTCAATTAAAAAGCAAAAATAGTGTTTTTTTGAAAATCCAAGTTTTTTTTTGTTTTTTGAAACAAAAAAAGGAGGCAAAACTGCCTCCTTTTTTTGGATTGAATTTCAAGTGAATTACTTCACAATGAACTTCTGGGTGTCGCTACCAGCGTTGACGAAGTAAACACCGCTCGTCAGGTTGCTGATGTTGATGGTGTTGGCACCAGCGTGGCCTTCCACGTTCATCACGTTCTGACCCATGATGTTGTAGATGGTGATGTCAGCATTCTGGCTGAGGGTGATGTTGAGTTGGTCAACAGCGGGGTTGGGATAAACGGCCATGTGCGTGTTGTGGCTCACTTCCGGCACGCCGACGTTGGCACCCGGGAAGAGGTCGTTCAACTCGAAGGTGAAGCCTTGATAGTAGTTGTCATCGGCATCCGGATCGTCGCTTTGGACGAAGGTACCCGTGCGCATGTCAAACTGAGAGGCAACCACGAGGGTCGTTCCGACCACAGCAGCCTGCGTGTAAACGCATTCGGAGAGCTCCCACATGAAGTCTTTGGTGAGTTGGATCTGGTGCTCCCAGGTGCGGCCACCATTGCCGGAATAGCTGGCGAAGAGTTTGTAGTAGTTGTTGCCGGCACCATCTACGTGGTTTTCATCCATGGCGCTCCAAACGGCAACCATGTCGAAACCGTTGCAGCCAGGAACCATGGCCAGGACTGGGAAGTCCACGGTGCCGCTATTGTAGGCGCCGTGCAAGGTCATGTCATCAATGTTCCAACCAGTGACATCCTCATAAAGGGGACCTTCCGGGTTGCCTTCTTCGTCCAACGGGGGGAGGTAGCCCATGAACTCATCCCAAATCTCGTGGGATTGATTGCTCCAAAGCATCCAGCTGGAGTGAATATCTTGCATGATATAGGCCGTATCCATGATGAAGGGTTGGCCAGGGGTAGGAGGCTTGGGGTTGGTGGGGTCAACGCCGTATTGGGGCAGGGTCTCGCCGTGGTAAGGCAGGTTTTCGCTCCAGAAAGCGACACCGCCGATGCCAGGGAAATAGCTGCCTGAGCCGGGTTCGCCTCTCGTGCCGTTGTAAGCATAGGCCAAGCAGAGTTCGCCATCGATACCCCACTGGGCGGAAGTCCAACGAGGATACAGGCTCCAATCGTTATCCGGGATAGTGGCGGTTATGCCAGGGTGATGCCAGAAGGTCTTCTTTGTCCAGGTCTCACCATCGTCGTAGCTGCAGAGGACGAAGCAGTCGCTCCAAGCGTTGTTCACGACGAGAGCCAGGCAGTTGTCTTCGGTGGTCTCCATCCAGTAGCACACATTGCTGCCCCAGTCGAGGCCGCCTTCAGTGCCCATGTAGGGAAGAATGACATTTTGCTTGTCCCAAGTCAGACCGCCGTCAGTCGAACGGAAGTAGATGATGGGGGTGTTGACGCCTTCAGCGCCAGGGACACTGAGGGAAGCACCGTCAGCGGCGTTAGCAGTGACGACCACGTGGATGATGTCACGGTTGGCACCGGATGTCATGACGCTCGGCCAGCAAGGATCATAGGTGGGGTCGAAATAGCTGACAATTTGAATGCTGTTGGGAGTCATGTTGTCCTTGTCTTCAACGATGTACACGCCGCATTGGGTGGCAGTGTGGGCGGCAACGACGATGCCGTTTTCCTTGTAGCGGGCGATGGAGCCGAAACCGGTCTTTTCGTTTTCGACACGACCACCAAGCGGAATCCATACATCGTTCACGGCGTCATAGGTGCCGATGCCAGTACCGCGGTCGCCAAAGCTGTTTTCGGTAGCCATGGTGTAAGCGAAGTTGATTTTGCCGTCGGGCCAAACGATGGTCCAGGTACGAGGACCGGCATTCGACTGCCAGTCGTAGGTCGTGTAGTCGAGCTCGCCATCGGAACGGGTCATGTTAGGCTCGCTCTGCACGTACTCGAAGCTCTCCATGCCTCTAGTAACCTGCATGGTAGCGACTTTGTTCTTAGCGTCGTTTTTCGACATTGTTCTCACTTGTGAGTAGCCGGCAACGGCCACCAACAAGGCTAATGCTAAAGTAAATAACTTTTTCATTTTGAATGTGTTTGATGAATAATTAAATTGGTTAATTGTGTTTTCTAATTAGGTTATTTGGGTGCAAAGATAGTGATTTTTCTTTAAGTGCAAGTGTTTTTCTTTTACTTTTTATTTCGACACAAAAAAAAGGAGGCCGCAGCCTCCTTTTCTTGTCGTATGATGTAAGCAAAACTTACTTCACGATGAACTTCATGGTGTTCTCAAAGCCGTTGGCCTTGACGGTCACGAAGTAGATGCCGCTGTTTAGCTCACTGACGTTGATGGGTCTGAGGTTCATACCTGTGGTGATGTTCACATTCTGGTTCATCACGTTCTGGCCCATGATGTTGTAGACGCTGATGCTCATCTCGGAAGCCTGTGCGGCGTTCACTTCGATGTTGAGCATGTCGGTGGCGGGGTTAGGATACACGCGGGTGGTGTTGATCGGGTTGACGACTTCCTGTTCGTTGATGCTCAAGCTTTCGGGTCTGATCAGGCAGGCATACTGGTAGTTCTCGGTGAGGATGCCGCCGTTGCTGTTCGGGTAGTCGTCGCTGATGTCAAGGTAGAGGCCTTGGTTCTCGTCAGCGGAATACATGACCCAGAATTGGCCGTTGTAGCCCTTCGTGGCAGCCACGCAAGGATATTGCTCGTCCAGTTCGTGCATGAAGTCTTCGGCAAGGTTGATGCCGTTTTCATCGACTTTCCATTCGCCAGCGTAGTCTTTGTAAGCAACATAAACGCTTCTGTAGCTGAATCCGGTAACAGCGCTGACTCTCGTTTCAGACCAAACGCTGTAGACGATGCAGATGTCGCCGAGGTTGTCGACGGAGACGCTGGGCATGGTGGCCAGACCATAGGAACGATAGTGCCAAGTGGCGCCAGTCACATTGTCATAGTCCAATGAACCATTGCCGTTCTCATCGACATAGCCGAAGACCGTCAGGTTGTTCTGGTTGTTGCCGGCTTGTGAAAGCTCTTCGATACGGTCAGGATTCAGGGTCCAACCGACGCCGTTGGTCATCCATTCGGTGTGGGCGGCGTCACCGCTGAAGCGGCCGAAGATCGGGATTTCGTGGGTGCCTTGTTCGTTGGTGTAGTTGGAGTTCCAATACACAATGCCGAAGTAACCGGCAGGATAGTAGGTGTAGTGGCTGTCGTCAGTCACTCTCCAGTGGAACAGGCCGAAGGCAGCATGCACAACGCCGTTGTCGTCGATGGCGATGCTGTGTGAGCAGTCTGAAGTGCTGATGGTGTCGGTCATACCTTCCGGATAGTCTTCGAAAGCAACGGCGTGGACGGGTTCACCATCGGCTCCGAGAATTGGGAAAGGAGCAATGATTTGGCGCTCCCAGGTTTCGCCGTTGTCGTGCGAAATCATGTAGAACACCTCAGTGGTGTAGGAGCTGAACATGCAGGCGACGTTGTTGCCGTTGGCGGCCATCACATAGTCATCGGCGCTCAGCTGGTTGCGGTATTCACCGTCGGCATCGTTGTCAATGCCAGGGAAGTCGTTGAGTTCTTCCGGGATCTCCCAAGTATCGCCTTGGTGCTTGAGGCGGACATAGTAGATGTGGTTGTCGTAGGTGTCGCCAACAGAAATCTGCTTGCACATGACGAGGTGTACATACTCGTTGTTGGGACCGCTCACGACCACTCTCGGCCAGGTGGGGCTGCCGTAGTCAGCACCCCAGTTGTAGATGAGTTCCCAGTCGCCTTCGCCCTTGACGGGACGATAGTAGAGGTTGACGCCGGTGGCGTGTGAGGCAAGGAGTTCGCCATCACCGCAGGCGGCGATGCTCGGCCAGCCTGACTTCACGGGTTCCTGACGCTCTTCGGGCTCTTCACCCATGCCGATTTCGGGGCTGTAGAAGTTGTAACCGGCACCACGGTCCGGGAAGTTGGTGAGTCCCGAGTGGTCCCAAGTGGCTACGAAGGAGGCGCAGCCGTCGGGCCACACGGCGATACGGTTGCCGATGGCACTGTTGGACTGCAGGTCGTAGTTGGTGGTCATGGCCTGATACTCATCGAAGTCATCGAGGCTTCTGTTGGCGTTGACCATGTTCTGAGGCATGCTGAATTGGATGCCTTCGACAGCGCTGCCGTCAATTTGGCGGACGGCGGCGGGTTTCTGGGCTGTCGCGCTGGCGTTCTTGACGTCATTGCTCACGGCAACTCTCTGTGCAAAGCCCGTCATGGCGACGGCCATTGCGAGTGACATGAATAAAACTTTCTTCATGATGTTGTGTTTTTAAAATTAGTAATTGATGATTATTAGTTTCTAATTTGGGCTGCAAATATAATCATTTTGATGATTTCGGTGCATGAATTGGCAAATTTTTATGCATTTTTAAAGTTATCGCAAAATTTATGCCAAGAAAAATTCCACCCCGATTGTAAAACAAAAAGGTATTATTCCTAATTTTACGGCGTCAAAGAAGATAACAAATTATTAAAGCTATAAATATGAAAAGACTATTCCTACCCTTACTGCTGCTCTGCCTTGCAGCCTGCACGCAGCAACCCAAGGCCGACTATGTCACTGACGCGGCCAAATATGTCGATCCCTTCATCGGGACGGGCGGCCATGGCCACACCTTCCCGGGCGCCACGGTGCCCTTCGGCATGGTGCAGTTCAGCCCCGACACCCGTATGAATGACTGGGACGGCTGCTCGGGCTACCACACCTCCGACAACACCATCCTCGGCTTCAGCACCACCCACCTCAGCGGCACGGGCTGCTCCGACTATGGCGACTTCCGCTTCATGCCCATTGTGGGTGAAGTGAAACTCGATAAAGGCGATGAGGAAAACCCGGCTTCGGGCTACCGCTCGGCATTCCAACATGAGAATGAGGATGCCAAAGCTGGCTTTTATTCCGTGCTGCTCGACGATTACAAGGTTAGAGTGGAATTGACTACAGGGGACCGCGTGGGCATGATGCGTTGCACCTTTCCCAAGAGCGATAATGCACACATGTTCCTGGATATGTTGGAAGGTGTCAATGATGAGTTTGTGTATGAGTCCAATTTGCAGTTGGAAGCATCTAACGCCATCAGCGGCTTCCGTCGCACCAGGGACTGGGCCCGGGAGCAATACTTGTATTTCTACGCAGAGTTCTCCAAGCCGTTTAAGGACTACACCTTCGTTAATCTGTCAGATTCCTTGGAAGTTGAGACCGATAGCGTGAAAGCCAAGAGAATAGAAGGTGACGGCATCAAAGCCTATTTTGATTTCGATACCGAAGAAGGCGAACGGATTGTGATGCGCATCGCCCTCTCCGCCATCGACGTGGAAGGCGCGAAGAACAACCTGAAAGCCGAACTCGCCGAAAACAACTTCGACTTCGATGCACTGAAACAGAAGGCCTACGATAAATGGAACAAGGAACTGAAACACTATGAGGTGAGCGATCCCAGCGAATCGAACAAGACGGTGTTTTATACGGCTTTGTATCATACCATGGTGGCTCCCAACCTCTATAGCGACGCCGATGGCCGCTATCGTGCCCACGACCTGAAAGTCTACAAATCGGAAAGACCTGTTTACACCGTGTTTTCCTTGTGGGACACCTTCCGCAGCTTGCATCCTCTGTTCAGCCTGATGCAGCGCGAACGCACCCTCGATTTCATCAATACCTTTATTAATAAATATGAGACCAATCCGCATCACATGCTGCCCATCTGGGAACTGGCCGCCAACGAGACCTATTGCATGATCGGCAACCACGCCATCCCTGTCATCGCCGATGCCTATTTTGCCGGTATCCGTAACTTCGATACAGAGAAGGCATTGGAAGCCATGGTGGCAAGTTCGAAAGACGACTTCCGCGGCATGGGTGCCTACATGCAATACGGCTACATCCCGATCGAGGTGGAAGGCGAGGCCGTCTCCAAGACCTTGGAATATGCTTACGATGACTGGTGTGTAGCCCGCATGGCCGAGGCAATGGGTAAGACCGATATCGCTAAAGAGTTTTACGCACGTGCACAAAACTACAAGAATATCTACAACCCAGAGAACCAGTTCTTCCAAGGTCGCCGCAACGGTGGCTGGATGCGTCCTTTCGACCCCGCACAGGTCAACTTCACGCTGACCGAGGCCAACTCCTACCAATACGGTTTCTTTGTGCCGCAGGACATCAACGGCCATATCGACCTGATGGGTGGCTGGAATGGTTATGAGGCCAAACTCGACGCCCTTTTCAACGCACCCTCCAACCTGACAGGACGCGAGCAACCCGACATCACGGGCCTCATCGGCCAGTATGCCCACGGCAATGAGCCGAGCCACAACACCGTGTATATGTACAACTTCGTAGGACAGCCTACCAAGACGCAGTATTATGTGAAGAAGGTCATGGACGACTTCTACACCGACCGTCGCGACGGCTATGCCGGCAATGAAGACTGCGGTCAAATGTCGGCTTGGGGCGTGTTCTCGGCCATGGGCTTCTATCCGGCCACACCTGCTTCGGGCTATTATGTATTGGGATTGCCTCGTTTCGAGAGAACTAGACTGTCTTTCGAAAATGGTAAGCAGTTTACGGTCATCGCCAAGAAGCTCAGCAAAAAGAATTGTTATGTGGAATCGGTCAAGTTGAATGGCCAACCTCTTGAGCGCAGCTATGTCACCTTCGATGAAGTTTTCAATGGCGGCACGTTGGAGTTTGTTATGACGGACAACAATGACTCTCCTTGGGCAACACAACCCGAAAACTGTCCAGTGGTACGTATCTCTAAAGAACCGATAGTCATTGCCCCGACAATCAACGCCTTGTCGGACACCTTCTTCGATAGTATCATGGTCAGCATGAGACATCCTGTTGAGGGGACAAAGATTTATTATACTTTAGATGGTAGCGAGCCTTCGGATACGTCACTGCTTTATAAGCAACCCATTTGTTTCAAGAAGAAAACGGAAGTAAAGGCAGCGGCGTTGCAGGATGGCCGTTGGAGCCCCGTGATTGAAGCACAATACCATAAGATTGATGCCCGAACTAGTGTGAAACTTGAGAACAGATACAACGAACAATACGAAGCGGGAGGCCATAAGGCTTTGATTGACCATCTGCGTGGCGGCGAGAATTTCCGCACAGGTTCGTGGCAGGGTTACTATGGTGTCGACCTCATCGCCACTGTCGACTTGGGTGTTACGAAGCGCATCAACCGTTTGGCTGGCAGCTTCTTGCAAGAAGTGTACTCATGGATATGGATGCCGAAAGAAGTGGAGTACTTCGTCAGCGAAGATGGTAAGAACTTTGTCAGTGTGGGCAAAGTGAAGAACGACGTGCCAGAGGATGCCGATGGCGCAGTGATTCGTGAGATGGAAGTGCGTACGCGCACTGATGCCCGATACGTGAAGATGGTGGCCAAGACCATCGGCACCTGTCCCGACTGGCATGTCGGCGCCGGTGAAAAGGCCTGGATCTTCTGTGATGAGTTCGTGATAGAGTAATCTTTAAATCTTTAAATCAACCAATATGAAAGAATCAATCGTAATCCTCGCCGGCGGCGGTCCGGCACCCGGAATTAACACGGTGATCAGCACTGTGGCGAAGACCTTCCTCAAGGACGGTTATCGCGTTCTCGGCCTCAATGACGGCTACAAAAACCTCTTCAAACCCAATCCCGATGTCGTCGAGATGGACTTCCTCTATGCCGATGCCATCCTCAAACAAGGTGGTTCAGCCTTGAAGATGAGCCGCTATAAACCAAAAAACGAGGAGTTCAACACCGAGTTCTTTGTCAAGAATAACATTAAGCTTTTGGTTACCATCGGTGGTGATGACACCGCCTCGACGGCCAACCGCATCTCTAAGTTCTTGGCCAGCAGTGGCTTCCCTATCCAGAATATCCATGTGCCCAAGACTATCGACAACGACTTGCCCTTGCCTGAGGGTAGCCCGACCTTCGGCTATTATTCCGCAAAGGACGCTGCTGTGCATCTGGTGCAGACCATCTACGAAGATGCCCGCACCAGCGGTAACTGGTTTGTGGTTTCAGCCATGGGCCGTGAGGCTGGTCATTTGGCATTCGGTATGACTTCGGCCTGCCACTGCCCGATGGTGGTCATCCCCGAGATGTTCAACAAGACTGATGTCACTTTTGATGCCATCATAAAGTTAGTGGTCAGCTCCATCGTGAAGCGTAAGCTCTTGGGTGTTGATTATGGCGTGGTCATCATCAGTGAGGGTGTGTTCCACTTCATGAGCGACGAGGAAATCGAGAAGTCGGGTGTGGCTTTCACCTACGATGAGCATGGCCATCCCGAGTTGGGCAACGTCAGTAAGGCCCACATCTTCAATCTCTTGTTGCAACAGCGGCTGAAGGCTTTGGGCATCAACGTGAAGAGTCGTCCCGTTGAGATTGGTTACGGCATCCGTTGCGTTGAGCCGAACGGTTACGACTTGACCTATTGCTCGTTGCTCGGCTACGGTGTGAAGAAACTTTTCGACAAGGGTGTGAGTGGTGCCATGGTCACTGCCAACCCGAAGGGAGAGATTGAGCCGCTGTATCTGAAGGATGTGGAGGACGAGAACGGTAAGATCAAGCCGCGTTTGGTCAATTTGAATGGCCCGAAGGCCGAGTTGATTTTCAACGATGGCCTGCAGTACCTCAGTCCTGCCGACTACGACGGTGCTAAAGCTTACCTACCGAATCCAGAAGACTACGATTTTAGGAAGATCTTGAAATGGTAAGACAATAAATTGGGCGGCCAAACGGTCGCCCAATTTTTTTGATAGTACTCTGTTTTTATCTAACAATGACCTTTTTCACGGTGACTCCGCTTTCGGTCTCGATGCGGATAAGATACATTCCCGATTCAAAGCGGCTCAAGTCAAGGGTGGTGCTGCCTTCAGCGGTTGTCTCTTGCAGCTTCTGCCCCAAAAGGTTGCTCACACTGATGTGCATCGTGCTTTGGCTTTCGATGTTGAGCATGCCGTTGGTCGGGTTGGGATAAATGTTGATGTTCGCTGCGTTCTCTTTGACACTGGTGACAAGAAGATTGCCGACACCCTCCGTTTCCGATTCGCATTGTTCGTCACCTCTGACAAACACGGCGCTGATTTCGTACTCGTAGTCACCTTGCTCGTTGACATTGTCGAAATACTCATAGCTGTTGGCACCGGTGAAAGGTACCTCGGCGATGAGCTCGGCCTCTTTGACGACGAGGATATGGCGATAGATGTTGAAGTGGTCAAGGTTGGCGGTGACGTTGGGTTTTCCCCAGGTAAGGAATACGCCATATTCCTCGTCATTGTGCCACTGGTATTCGCCTTGCAGATTCTGCACAGGATAGCAGCTCAACACCCCTTCCTCGCAGTTGTTGTCGAAGGTCAGGAAGACGCCGTCTTCAAGGTCGGCGGAGGTGTAGAGTTCGTTACCGTCATAATCGAAGATGGTGAAGGAGCATTCGTAGTCGGTGTCGTATTGTTGTTGGGTGTGGTACCAGCCGTGGTTCCAGATGAAACTGAGGTTACCTTTGAGTAAGGGCAGGTCAACGATTAAATCCGAGCCTTGCGTCATGGTGATCACAGCGATACGGTCGCCTTGGGCGTCGGTCACGCTGATGGCGGCGCCTTTCCAGCCGTCGCCACCGTCGTCGTGGAGTTGGAAGACGATGTTGCACTTCTCGCCGACAAGGAGCTTGCTGTAGGTGGTGCGGCTGATGCCGGCCTCGTTGGTGGCGAA
>JAEEGJ010014935.1_pt1 | contig 18269 bp, 15 predicted proteins | sample 8958761 | NCBI WGS metagenome assembly JAEEGJ01 (sample SAMN16246546, study PRJNA631951) | gut metagenome | biome: gut microbiome; feature: rumen; material: RS-attached | host: Bos | place: Iran: Karaj | collected 2018-10
AGTTTGGTCAAGAAAGACTTAGATTCTTTCAGGACATATACACAGATAAGCGCAATAACGGCAAATCCCCAAAGTATGATCAACATTAGAAGCATAGAAACCTCCTACTCTTTTCGATGAGTATTAATGCAAAGCAATATCAATCATCCAAACAACAATCACTAAGTTCGCAGTTTCTGGAATTCTGATGCACCACAAAGATATAAAATTATCGGAGAAAATCAAATAGTGGCGATAGAGGGAAGTATGAAATAGGAAATTCTTACAAGAAATCTTTGCACGGAATGATTTTTAAACTATTTTTGTCGCCGAATTGCAAACCATTAAAATAAAAAACGGCAATGAATGATATTGAATTAATCCAAAACAAAATCTATGAGATTCGAGGCCAGCGCGTCATGCTGGACCGTGATCTGGCATACCTTTATGGTGTAGAAACGAAAGTATTGAACCAAGCTGTTAAACGAAACCCACAACGTTTTCCTCCTGATTTCATGTTTCAACTCTCTGAAAATGAGCTTACTATTTTGAGGTCACAAATTGTGACCTCAAAAGGAAGAGGTGGTGTTAGATACTTACCTTATGCCTTTACAGAACTTGGGGTTGCCATGCTGAGTAGTGTGCTAAAATCAGAGACAGCCATAGAGGTGAATATTGGTATTATGAGAGCGTTTGTTGAACTTCGTCAACTGGCGTCTTCTCTCCCTAAACCAGATATAACTACAGATGTTTCAAAGTTGCGTCAAGACTTTGAAGATTTGAAACTTGACATCGAAGACATTTTGCGCAATCAAAACGACATCAACGAAGATACTCAAAAGCAACTAGATGCCATTAGTACTGCATTGGCTGAATTACAAGCAAAGCCAAAAGAGGAGAAGCCTCGTCGTCGCATTGGGTTTATCCAAGATGAGAAATAGTTTTTTAAGCCACTCTCTATCGTATAGCTGCTGCCATGGAGCTGTCTATAGAACTTAGGAATAAAATTAAAGAGAGAATCAAATAGCTCTATACGAATAAAGGCTGCTCCGAAGAACAGCCTTTATTATCATTAAAAAACAAATCTATCAGAAACGTACACCCATGGTGAGGAGCACCTGATGGCGATTGGTGTCGGTCTTCACTGGATGCAGGGCATCGGCACTGAAGGCGTAGAAGTCGCTCTTGTAGGTGTCGTACTTATAGGCCAGGTCGGCAAAGAAGACTTCACCGCTATAACCTAAACCACAAGAAACAGTGTGGCGCTGCAGGGAGTTGGTATAGTCCACATCGGTGCGCATATCGTTATAGTCCAATGCCTTGTAGGCAGTGTTACGGAACGGTGCGGAGGTGTAGTTATAGCCGGCACGTACGCTGAACTGTGGTGCCAGGCGGGCTTCCATACCCACGCGGAAGGTATGCACACTCTTGAGGTCTTCCTTCACATTGAGCGTCTGCTCGCGGTTCTTGGCGCCATCGTCGTAACGCAACTTGGCGGTGCTATAGTCCTGGAACTCATACTCGGCTCCGATGGCCACCATATTGGCAATGGTGGTACCAACGCTTAGGTTGAGCTTCCAAGGGGTAATCATCTCATAGTCACGCAAGGTAAGGCCATCGACATAGTCTTCCACAGCCTCTACAGCTGAGAAGTGCTCAGCACCGTCGTCATAGTCCAGCTCGGAGGTGATCTGCGAGGTGTACTTCTCGGTGAGGGTGTACCACATCGGTGTATGGATGGCTGCACCAATGCGGAAAGGAGAATCCTCGATGGGGCGGAAAATGGCACCCAATTTGAGGTCTACGCCTGCACCTTGCAGCTTGTAATAGTTCTCCAACTCATAGTAGCCTCCGTGAGGACCGTCGTAGATATCCTCGGTATAATAGGTACTCTGCTTATAATTCACATTGTTGATACCCAGTGTGAGGCCGAGGTAAACACGGTCTTTAATGTTGAAAGCCAGGTTCATGTCGTAAGACTCCAGTCCGCCAATCTCACGGCCCATATAGCCGTTGGTATCGCCAAACCAGCCGATAGGACGGTCGTTGGCATCAATGCCTACCAATTCCGTACGGATGCCCATCACGCCCAGATAAGGGTAGTTATAGACATTGTAAGGATTAGTGAGTCCCTCGACATCACCGTAGTTATAGACATCGTCTATCTCGGCTGCAGTGAGGTGGTTCACCATGTTAGCCATCTGCTGTGTCTGTGACAGGCCGTTCAGTCCTTGCTCAGCCGCAAAGGCACGGTTGAAGTTCTTTGACTTATGGTAGTTGAAGCCGAAGTTCACATAACGAAGGTCGGTCTGGTTGCCAATCTTATAGGAATAGACAAAGCCCAACTGATCCCACGACCAGCGTGTACGGTCGCTATCATAAGTCCCACTCTTGGTCTGCGTGTTGTTGAACCCGAAGGAGGTGGAAATCTCGCTACTGCGATAGAGTCCCACACCTGCAGGGTTAGTGTTCATGGTAGAGATATCGGCACCCAAGGCACCCATGGCTCCACCCATGCCTACAAAACGTGCAGTTCCGTTGAGTTCAGAACCCGTGAGACGTGCAGTCTCATATTGAGTCTGGGCCATTGCGCCTGCGCTGATCAGGGCGAGGCAAGCCAAAGCCCCAAAGAATTTGATCTTCATCGTCGTAACTTTATAAAAAGGTTATTTTATAATTGAACATTGAGCATTGAACATTGAACATTACCATCCGGATGGGCTAACGCTGCGCAACAGAAATTTATGGCGCAGCCATAATGCTCAATGTTCAATGTTCAATTCTCAATCGTATATCATCTTCTGCGTGCACCGCCGCCACCGCCAGAGCTTACGCCACCGCCAGAGCTGCGAGTTGATGCGCCACCACCAGAGCTTACGCTACCGCCGCCGCTGAAACCGCCGCCACCGCTGCTATAGCTGCGAGTGCTAGTGCCTCCATAGCTACGCGTCGTGGTAGTGGTGCCGCGAGTACCTACAGAAGAGCTGCTGCTACCCGTACGACTGTTCATACGTGAAGAAGAGGTGCTGTAGGTGCGATTCACGCCCGTGCTGCTGCTACTGCGAGATGCAGAGCTGGTACCCGTAGAACGACGGGTAGTTGCACTGCGTGTATTGATAGTGGTACCAGTGCTGCCGCTTGCGCCACCCACCGTACCGGTTTCAGCACGACGAGCTATGCGTGAAGAAGTGGTGCTAGAGACACGGTTATTCACACCATTGTTGCTGCTACTGCTTACTACACGTCCGCCAGTGCGTCCGTTGTTATCGCGAGTACCAGTTGTCACAGTGCGCGTACTGCGTCCGAACACGCTGCGACCAGCAGTACCTACACCCAGGTCGTTTCTGCGATAGTTGTAGGAGTAAGGTGCACCCCAGTAGCCACCGTAGTGATGATGACCATAGGTATAGTATCCACCACCCCAGCCCCAGCCAGAGTGCCAGCCCCAAGAGTAGTATGGGCCATACCAGCCCCAAGAGCTGTAGTGCCATGGATAGTACCATGAAGTGTACCAAGGATAGTAGCTACCATACCAGCCCCAATTGAGACCGTAATAAGGCCAGCCCCAGCCCCAACCTAGGCCGATGCTACCCCAGTGCCAATCCCACCACAGACGGTTGGAGAAGGTTGGGAAAGCATAGGCGTAGAGCCCGTCAACATACACATTCCAGTCCCAAGAAGTCAGGCCATAGACCACATCCCAGTAGAGAGGACTGCTGATGCTGATGGCAAAGCGAGGATTGCGGAAGCGGATGATACGGGTAGCATACTCATAGTCGCTCACTGTACCATTGAAACCGCCGATCCATTCGCCGTCCAGGTCATCATCAACTACCTTCTTACGGGTAGTAGTGGTGGTGGCCACACTCTTGTTCTTAGTGCTTTCTGCGTTCCCATAGGTAGACGAACGACGGTTGTATGCGTCGATGTCATCGATAGGAGCCACAGTAGTCACTTCATCGGTGCGGTATTCCGTCTCGTCGATCACTGAAGCCTCATTGCTCACTTCGGGCGTAGAAGACTTCACGATGATGGAAGATGGAACACTATTCTTGTCCTTTACCAACACTTCTTTCTTTTCCTGAGTTTTTACCTCTTTCTTGCTTGAAGGAACGTAATAAAGGTCGTCATTTACATTTTGAGCACTCAGCACCAGCGGAATGCCCAGCGCCATTAGCGTCAACAAAACAATCTTTTTCATACTCGTTCTTTTATTAATTGAGGTTTACCAATACGTTTAATTTGCAATAGAAAATCTTTTTCTATACCTTTTCTATAAGTAGAATGCAGAAACTTTAAAATACTGCATCGGCTCTCAAAGTTTTTCTACACTACAAAACTACGACAAAATAATGAAAGATGTATAAGAATGACAGATTTTAACTTTTCGAAGGGTATAATATAAAAACAGCTGCCTTCATCACGATGACAGCTGCGAAGTTCATTTCAAACTATGAAATGCAAAATCTCATAAATAAACCATTACTAACTTTTGGGCATACGATTCTCGCGAACGGAATACCCCGTCATGACTATATCGAGTGCTAATATAGAGATTATGTTTGAATGTTGTATCACTTCTACCCTATTTTTTTTATTTTTTTACTAAAGAAAAAGGCACAGACCGAAATCTGTACCTTTTTATAACCCTGATTTTATAGACCCACCTTATTATAACTAATAAAGCAGAGTTAATAAAATTTTAATTTATAGTGATTCAAGACGTACTTATCAGTACCCCTTGTAACTGGCCTTTTGCCAGCGTGGAGAAAATCACAAGAACCTCCATCTCCTAATTGCTGATTCCTTTTTTAAGTATTAATGCCCCTTTCCTTAATTATTAATTGGTTATATTATGTAAAAAATAAACTTGTGATTTCCCACAAAATTAGAAAGCGATTTTAGAAATCGCAAATATTTAGGGCATTTTTTTAGAAAAAAGTGATAGTTAGTCCAATTTTAGTCCGAAAAACGGCGGAAACGCCCTCTGAATCGGCCTTTCAAGGTCATTTATATACACAAAAAAAGGAGCTTTTCACAAAGCCCCTTTTTTCATTTTTCAATAGGTATTAGTTTTTAAGGTAAAAAGATTGTTTTCAGGATAACGCTGCAAAGTAAAGTTTTTTTTTATGGACAGCAAAATATAAATTTATGTCATAAAACATATTTTCAACTTTTTTCAAAAAAAGATGCAAAAAATTGTTTCATACTTACGGCCATTTCCATAAACTTTTCAAAGATAAGCATTTTTTGAGAGACTACGCTTTTTTTTTCATAAGAAGTTCAGAAAATTTCTTTAGGTGATAGAAATTGCGTATTTTTGTAACCTCATTTTAACCTTTTAAGCATTATGGCAGAGATTAAGAACGAAGAACTGGCCGAGAAGAAAAGCCTGAACTTCATTGAGCAAATAGTTGAGAAAGACTTGGCAGAGGGTAAGAACGGTGGTAGAGTACAGACGCGCTTCCCACCCGAGCCTAATGGGTACCTGCACATCGGTCATGCGAAGGCCATCTGCATGGACTTTGGCATCGCCGCCAAGTATGGAGGTGTGTGCAACCTTAGATTTGATGATACGAACCCCACCAAGGAGGATATGGAATACATAGACGCCATCAAAGAGGATATCCAGTGGCTGGGCTTCAAGTGGGCCAACGTGTATAATGCATCTGACTACTTCCAGCAACTCTGGGACTTTGCTATTAATCTTATTAAGGAGGGGAAAGCTTATATAGACGAACAGACCAGTGAGCAGATAGCCCAACAGAAGGGTACCCCTACCCAACCGGGTGTAGAGAGCCCATACCGCAACCGTCCGGTGGAAGAGAGCCTGGAGCTGTTCCAGAAGATGAATACAGGCGAGATTCCTGAAGGCGCCATGGTACTGCGTGCCAAGATAGATATGGCCAGTCCTAACATGCACTTCCGCGATCCGATCATCTACCGTGTGGTGAATCATCCACATCCGCATACGGGTACGAAATGGAAAGCTTATCCGATGTACGACTTTGCTCACGGACAGAGTGATTATTTCGAGGGGGTAACGCACTCGCTGTGTACACTGGAGTTCGTGCCTCACCGCCCACTCTACGATCTCTTTGTGGACTGGGTGAAAGAGGGCAAGGATCTGGACGACAATCGCCCACACCAGTATGAGTTCAACAAGCTGAATCTGAACTACGTGCTGCTGAGTAAGCGCAACCTGCTGATTCTGGTGAAAGAGGGCTTGGTGAATGGTTGGGACGATCCACGTATGCCGACTCTGTGCGGTTTCCGCCGTCGTGGCTATTCGCCTGAATCTATCCGAAAGTTCGTGGATAAGATAGGCTATACCACCTACGATGCACTGAACGACTTCGCCTTGCTGGAGAGTGCCGTGCGAGAAGATCTGAACGACCGCTCAACACGCGTCTCTGCTGTGCTGCATCCCGTGAAGTTGGTCATCACCAACTACCCTGAAGGTCAAATAGAGCAGATGGAAGCGATCAACAATCCTGAGCATCCCGAAGAGGGCACCCACCAGATAGAATTCAGTCGCGAACTTTGGATAGAGCAAGACGACTTCATGGAGGATGCGCCTAAGAAATATTTCCGTATGACTCCTGGACAGGAGGTGCGCCTGAAGAATGCCTACATCGTGAAATGCACTGGTTGCAAGAAAGATGAGCAGGGCAACGTGCTGGAGGTGTACTGTGAATATGATCCAGAATCCAAGAGCGGTATGCCTGGAGCTAACCGTAAGGTGAAGGGCACCATTCACTGGCTGAGCACGCATGACTGCATGGAATGTGAGGTAAGACTATATGACCGCCTGTGGAAGGAAGAGAATCCACGCGATGCGCTGGAAGCCATCAAGGAAGCCAAGCAATGCGACTCACTGACGGCCATGAAGGAGATGATCAATCCTGACTCACTGAACATCCTGGAGCACTGCTATGTAGAGAAGTTCACCGCGGGCATGAAGCCGCTGACTTATCTGCAATTCCAACGCATCGGCTATTTCAATGTGGACAAGGACTCTACCCCTGAGAAGATGGTCTTCAACCGTACCGTAGGTCTGAAGGACACGTGGGGAAAAATCAACAAATAAGCCACTAAAAGTACATGAGCAAAAAAAATCCTTATTCCGTTCATGAACAGGAAATAAACAACTTGGCTCGCAAGTATGAACTGTCGTTGTTGAATGATGAGGACCTCTATTTCGATGCCGATGAATTGGCCGACCTGGCCGACTGGTATTTCACAAATCATCAACCTGATGAGGCATGGGAAGTACTGGATCATGGTCTGCTGATGCATCCGGACAATACCGTGTTGCTGGTGGAGAAAGCCAACCTGCTACTGGAAACCAACGAGATAGAAGAAGCTTCACGCATCTCGGATAGCATCCTTGAAACCAATGACACAGAAGCCATTATCCTAAGAGCTAAGTTACTGGTAATGAAAGGACAAAAGGAGGAAGCTAGAGAATTACTTCAACTCAACGAGCGAGAGATTGACATCGTTGGAGTGGCTTATATGTACTTAGAAACCAACCTCCCTGAAGAGGCGATGGTATGGCTTCGGAAGGGCAAGATGGAGAAAGAAACGAAAGACGAATCTTACCTGGCTGCCCTCGGCGACTGCCTACAGGCGCTGAAGAGGTACGACGAGGCCATTGTCATCGTGAATAAGCTGATAGACCTAGATCCTTACTCCGCTCATTACTGGTACGGACTGGCGATGTGCTATTATCAGCAGGAGCATTTCGACAAGGCGATGGATGCGGTGGACTATGCGATCGTGAGTGATGATGAATTCGGCAATGCCTATGCCTTGAGAGGAGATCTGTTCCAGCATCTAGGCAATCGCGATAAAGCGCGTGAGAACTATCAGAAAGCACTTCAGCTGAAAGCATTGAGTGAGGATTTCATGAAAGTCTTCAATCTGGAAGACCTGATGAACGAAAGCCGATGGGAAGAAGCGGCAATCATCCTCTCTAGTGAGGTGAACGACTTCTCCAAAACCGATGTTTACCGCGCAGAGGCCATGATTCAGTATGCCCTGTGTCTGACCTATATGGGAGAAAATGATGAAGCCATGGGCTGGTTGGAAAAATCCATCGAATTGGATGAGAAGAATGCCAGCGCCTATGTGTTGCAAGGACGACTCTTTTTTGAGAAAGGCGACGAGATGACTGCTGTAGACAAGTGGAAGAAAGCTCTGAGACTGGAGCCTTTTGATACGACTTGGGAGCATATCGCCAACCAGTGTCTGGCACTTCAACGATTCGACTATATGGAGCTTTGCTTCGAGAAAGTGAAGATGATCAGGCCAGAAGACAAGCAAGTGGACTTGATCTTGGCGCTACTGAACCTGGTTTTGGGAAATGACGAGAAATTCCATCAGTATAACAGAGTCTGCAATCATCCACTTTCTGAGCAACAAGCCAGGGAGTATAAGAAGATTTTGTCGAGAGTAAGTGATGAACAACTGACGGAAGCTTTCACGAACATCTTGAAAGAAAACGTTGATAAGGACGAATAAACTAAGGTAATGACATGGAATCTGTAGCCTTTATTCAATGGTGTCTGGACAATCTGAACTACTGGACCATCACTTTGCTGATGGCTATAGAAAGTTCGTTTATCCCCTTCCCTTCTGAGGTGGTGGTACCGCCTGCAGCATGGAAAGCAGCCTCAAGCAGTGAGATGAACGTGGTGCTGGTGGTTTTCTTTGCCACCTTAGGTGCGAACATTGGGGCGCTAATCAATTATTTCTTGGCGAAGTGGCTGGGTCGTCCGATCATCTACCGATTTGCCAACAGTCGCATCGGCCATGTGTGCCTCATTACGGAGGAAAAGGTACGCCACGCAGAGGAGTATTTCGACGCACACGGTGCCATGTCCACCTTTATTGGCAGACTGATCCCTGCGGTGCGCCAGTTGATCTCCATTCCAGCAGGATTGGCACAGATGAATCTGGGAAAGTTCATTCTCTATACAACCCTTGGATCTGGACTCTGGAATACCATACTGGCTTTTCTTGGTTACTATTTGTCCAAGGTTCCAGGCATAGAGACGGAAGAGCAATTATTACAACAAGTAACGAAATACAGCCACGAAATAGGCTATTGCTTTTTAGCCATAGGTGTCTTGATTGTGGGGTATCTGATATATAAGGGAACGAAGAAAAATTAATTGTATTAAATAATATATACTATGGCAATGGGCTACTGGTTCGAATGTAAAGTTCGATACGATAAGACATTAGAAAACGGAACAATAAAGAAAGTAACGGAACCTTATTTGGTAGATGCGATGAGCTTTACGGAAGCAGAGGCGCGTATCATTAAGGAAATGAGTCCGTTTATGAGTGGAGAATGGAGTGTGGCTGACATCAAGCGTGCCAATTACTCAGAGCTTTTCCCTTGTGAGGAAGAGACTGCCGACCGTTGGTATAAGATAAAATTGGCTACCGTCATCATCGATGAAAAGAAGCAAGTGGAAAAGAAGGTCACCACATGGAAGTTGGTTCAAGCTGCCAACCTCAAAGATGCCATCAAGAAACTGGATGAAGGAATGAAAGGTTCGTTGGCCGATTTCGAAGTGACTCAAGTAGCAGAAACCGCCATTGTGGACGTGTACTTCTACGAAGAACTACCGAAATAGTAAGTGTAAACATGATAAGTGAGCAGATAAAATCCATCCAAGAAAGTTTGCCAGAAGGCGTCAGACTGATTGCGGTCTCTAAATTCCACCCCAACGAGGCCATTTTAGAGGCCTACAAGGCCGGCCAGCGCCTTTTCGGGGAGAATCATGTCCAAGAGCTCACTGCGAAGCATGAAAGCCTTCCTAGTGACATAAAATGGCATTTTATCGGGCATCTGCAAACCAATAAGGTAAAATATATTGCCCCCTTTGTCTCACTGATTCATGGGATAGATACGCCAAAGCTACTGAAAGTAGTGGACAAAGAAGGTGCGAAAGCAGGACGCGTGATTCCTTGCCTGCTCCAAATACACATCGCTACCGAAGAAACGAAGTTTGGCTTCAGTAGGGAAGAATGTCTGGAAATGCTTTCATCGGGCATCGTCTCCGAACTACATCATGTGCAGATTTGTGGTCTGATGGGTATGGCGACCAACACGGATGATGAAGCCCAAATCAGGGAGGAGTTCCACACGCTGCATGCCCTCTTCGAGGAACTGAAGGCGTCATATTTCAAGGATGTCTCAACCTTCAAGGAGCTCTCCATGGGCATGAGCGATGACTACCCCATCGCCATTGAGGAAGGCAGTACGCTAATCAGGGTGGGAACAAAGATTTTCGGAGAACGGGATTACAGCAAGAAATAAGATGAACTACCAAGAGACTATACAATACCTTTACGACAGTGTGCCTATGTTCCAACGCGTGGGTTCTTCTGCGTATAAACCAGGATTGGATAATACGTATGCGCTAGATGAGCATTTCGGTCATCCACACAAAAGGTTTCACACCATCCATGTGGCAGGAACCAACGGTAAAGGCTCTGTGTCGCACACATTGGCTGCCATCCTACAAACGGCAGGTTATAAGGTTGGCCTCTTCACTTCCCCTCATTTACTTGATTTCCGTGAGCGTATCCGTATCAATGGAGAAAAGATTACAGAGCAATACGTCATCGACTTTGTGAAGCAAGAGAAAGCCTTCTTCGAACCTCTGTATCCTTCTTTCTTTGAACTGACCACTGCAATGGCATTCAACTATTTTGCTGAACAAAAGGTGGATGTGGCCGTCATTGAAGTGGGGCTTGGTGGACGTTTGGATTGCACCAATATCATTACTCCAGACTTAAGCATCATCACAAACATCAGCTTGGAACATACCCAATTCCTTGGAAACACGTTGGCAAAGATAGCGGGTGAGAAGGCGGGCATCATCAAACAGGGGGTGCCTGTGGTGATCGGAGAAACTACTCCTGAAACAAAACCGGTGTTCCTACAGAAAGCTCAAGAGATGAAAGCGCCTATCTATTTCGCTGAGGAAAATGGAAGAGCGGACTTTGAGGGCATTTCTCCTGAGTTGCAAGGCAACTACCAGCAAAAGAACACGCGAACCATCGTCACTGCACTAACTATTTTACGAGATCTAGGCTATCGATTCGATGGTCCGATGGTTCGTCAAGGTTTTGCTCATGTCACTGAACTGACAGGATTGATGGGACGCTGGCAGACATTAGGCCAATCTCCTACATTGGTGTGTGATACAGGACATAATGTGGGTGGTTATCAGTACATCGCAGCCCAGCTGAAAGCACAACACTGCCGTAAACTGCACATCGTTATCGGGGTAGTGAGCGACAAAGACGTGAAAGGTATGCTGGCACTCTTGCCTCATGAGGCTGTGTATTATTTCACCAAAGCCAGTGTCAAGCGTGCTCTAAACGAAAGAGACCTACAATCAGTCGCCGAAGAAGTGGGCTTACACGGAGAGGTGTATCCAGATGTGGTCAGCGCCGTTAAGGCAGCCCAAAAAAACAGCCTCCCAGAAGATTTTATCTTCGTAGGAGGCAGTAACTTCATCGTTGCCGACCTTTTAGAAGGAGGCGATGCACTCAATCTCGACAAGCGCATCCTTCGGTAATGCCTTTACAGCAACCGCAGAGCGTGCCGGACAATCATTCTCGAAGAAAGTGGCATACACTTTGTTCATATCACCGAACAGAGACATATCTGCCAGAAAAACCGTTGTCTTTACGACATCATTCATCTTAAGGCCAGCCTCCGCCAAAATGTGTTGGATATTAGTCAATGATTGCCTGGTCTGCTGTTCAATACCCTCTGCCATGATGCCTGTAGCAGCATCGATGGGCAACTGCCCAGAAACAAACACCAATCCACTGGCCTTGATTCCTTGACTATATGGACCTATAGCCCCTGGAGCTTTCTTACTGCTGATAACCTCTTTCATAATCACTTATATTATAAACCCTAAACTCTAAACTCTAAACTAATTACAATACTTATCTATCAATGCCTGAGCCTCTGTATTTCCGAGTTCTTTGGCCTTATTGAAATTCTCGCAGGCTTCATTGTTCCGCTTCATCTGGACGAGTGTCAAACCTTTCAAACGATAGATCTCTGAATAAGAAGGATCTATCTTCTCAGCTTCTGCCAAGACATTCAGGGCTTCCTCATTTCTTCCTACACGCATGTTGACCACCGCCAATTCTGCGCGATAGGTCAATTCCTGTGGATTCATTTCTATGGCCTCAGCAAAGTCGTCCAAAGCACGTTGGTAAACCCTTGCACGGAAAGCCACTTGGCCACGTAGATAATAAAATACATCGTTCACTTGCGTACTTACAGCACGATAATACTCATCGTAATCCAATAAAGCCTGACGGGATTGACCAGCCTCATCACGCATACGTCCACGCTCCAACAAATAAGGAGCAGCCTCTGTGGTATAAGGAGGAGCGAACTTGGCGATGCAACTATCCATCAATGCTAAAGCAGCTTCACTATCTTGCATGAGTTCTTTCGTCTTAGCAGCGCTATATAAAGAAGCAGCAGAGACCAGTGAGCTATGATTCACTGCATCATAAGCCTCATAAGCGCCAGCATAATCGGCTTTAGAAAAAAGTATATCACCCTTCAACTGATAATACATGGGAAGCGGACTCTCCTGGATAGCTTTATTTACTTCGGATACCGCACTGTCCACGTTCCAGTTCTTATAGGGCGATTGGGGATTGGTTCCCAGATAGCTATAGATGATGTTGGCCTTGTTATAGTATACTTCAGCCTTGCTGGAAGACGACTTCAAGGCATTATCCAAGTCGGCCTCCACCTTTCGCATGGAATCATCCGACTGATCGATAGCCAACTGTACATTGGCTCTACGCAGATAACCATCGGCACTATTGGGGAACTTTTCTAGAAAGTCATTCAGCAACTGCAAGTAATCAGGCAGTGAAAGACGCATAGAGACCATATACAGAAGGCCCAAGGCATCTTCCTCTGTATCAGGAAGAGCTTTCTTGATGCCTATTTTAGTAAGGCTATTGTCATTGAAAGAAAGTGAAGACACTTGCAGATTGTTGGCAAACTTCACATCCATTCCATAGCAAACAGTTGTAGAATCGGCCCCAGAAGATTTTTGAGCCAGAGCAAAGACTTGTCCGTCGTTATTCACCAACGGGCAACTCACCATCTTGTCTTTCAATGCCAGCGCCAATGTATAATAGTTATAGGATCCTTCTACCCTATCTGCACGTTGGACATTTCCAATGGCATAATCACCACCTTTTTGCGTAGAATAAGGAAGGAGAAAGACAGTTGTATTATTAGCAGGAGCCACTTGTGCCACAGAAAGGGCAGTCACTTTTTTACCACCTGTATTTACAAGGAACTTCGTTACATCATACATCTCGTTGGCTCCTAAGATCATTTCCACCTCCATCTGTTTCCCCTGCGCATCAACAACGACAGCACGCTGAGCACCTTCAAACACAGAATAGTCGGCTATGGCAGTCCCATCTTCACCAATAAAGAATCCATTACCCGAGTGCAACATCTTTCCGTCTGCATCATAAGCTATCAGTGAAAAGACGGCACTCCGAGTCTTATCTAACCACTTGGGAGCTTGTCCCCAACTATGTAGGGTAACTACGCTTAATAATAAAAGTAGCAAAAACTTATGTTTCATATTAAAGGGTATTATGATACATTTCCTTCCAACAGCACACGAGCATTTTCCAATGCTTCTGAAGTGAGTGAAGTCCCACTGAGCATATGAGCAATCTCCTCCACTCTCCCGTCATGATCTAAACGAGTGATATGGCTGATGGTTTCTGTTTCTGTATCCTGTTTATAAACTTTATAATGTACCTTTCCACGAGCAGCAATCTGAGGTAGATGAGTGATGCTGATAACCTGCCTTCCTTTGGCACCCATCTCCTGCATAATCATAGCCATCCGATCTGCTATACTCCCAGAAACACCCGTATCAATCTCATCAAAAATAATGGTTGGTAACGATACCGCACCAGAGATCAATGCTTTGACAGATAGCATGACACGAGAGATCTCACCTCCTGATGCTACTTGAGAAATAGGTTGGAGCATTCCATTCTTATTAGCACTAAACAAGAAGCTGACAGAATCAGCACCTGTTTCAGTCAACTCTTTTCGTTCACTAATCAAAACCTTAAAACGCGCATGCGGGAGTCCTTGTGGTATAAGGACATCAACCATCTGTTTTTCAAATTGTTCGGAAGCTTTATTCCTTCGATTTGTTAAATCAGATGCTTGTTTTACAAGTTCTTTATAAAGCATGCTACACTCCTTTTCCAACGCTTCAATATCTGTTTCGGAATGATTAAGAGCATTCAATCTTTGACGGAAAGAAGCTTGCAACTCAAGAAGCTCAGCAACGCTTTGTACGTGATGTTTCTGTTGTAAGGAATATATTAAGTTTAAACGATTGGTTACTTGCTCTAATCTTTGTGGATTAAACTCCAATCGTTCCTCTTGTCGTTCTATTTCCTGAGCAATGTCTTCCAGCTCAATATATGAACTATCTAAACGCTCATAAAGCTCTGTTATCGCTGGATAAACATCTAGAATGCTTTGCAGACTATTGCGACAATTGCGTAAGTCATTCAGCAGTCCATCTTCATCAGAAATCAGTAATTGCTCAGCTCTGAAAAGTCCAGACTTAATATCCTCAGCGTGGTTTAACGTCTGGGCTTCCAGCTCCAATTCCTCCAGTTCCCCATCCTTCAATGCAGCTTCTTCCAGTTGGTCCAATTGATACTGCACATAATCTTCGTCTTGCTTATCTCGAGCAATCTGTTCCTTAAGCTCTTTCAGTTCTCGTTCTTTGTGTTTCCACTGTTTGTATTTCTCACGATAAGCAGACAATTGTTCGGTATCAGCAGCGACAAGATCCAATACCTCTAGTTGGAAGTCTTCTCTTCCAAGCAAAAGATTCTGATGTTGGGAATGAATATCTATGAGTTGATCACCAAGTTCTTTCATCAACGACAAAGAGACTGGCGTATCATTAATGAAAGCACGACTTTTGCCCGTGATAGATACTTCACGTCGAAGAATGCACTCTGGATCATACTCCAATTCATTCTCGTCGAAAAAAGAATCCAATCGTCCTTCCTCCAACAAGAATCGGGCCTCGATAATACATTTGGAAGCTCCCTTACGAATTGTCTTCACATCGGCTCGTTGACCTAATAGCAAGCCAATGGCGCCCAACATGATAGATTTACCAGCACCCGTCTCACCAGTAATGACAGAAAAGCCTTTTTCAAAGCTTATCTGCAACTGATGAATAAGAGCATAATCTTTTATGTAGAGAGATTGCAGCATTCCCCTTTATTTCGTCATTTCACGCAATCGCAGTTTGGTAAGCGTTGCTTTCGTATCCAAAGAAAAGTCACTACTCTCTATCCAACTATAATAACCAGGATCACGTTTGAATACATCAGCTACTGGTATCCCTTTGTATTTACCGAAGTTGAATACCTCTACTCCACTATCGTTATAAACGATGCGACCAGCAAAGTCCACATTCCGAGTGAAGCTGCTATACTTTGACAATTTCTCGACGTCATTCTCAATATCAGGATCATCGACATATCTATCCAACTGTGCTTTCAAAACTTCATAAGTAGCCCTGGTGTCTCCCAAAGCAGAGTGAGCCACGTCGCCCAAATCTTTGTCACAATAGAATCTATAAGCCGCTGACAACGTGCGTTGCTCCTTCTTGTGGAAAATCACCTGCACATCAACAAACTTACGATTCTTCAAGTCAATGTCTACACCAGCACGTAGGAATTCTTCTGCCAAAAGAGGGATGTCAAATCGGTTAGAATTAAATCCCGCCAAATCTGAACCTTGCAGCATGTCTGCAATTTCTGAAGCACATTGCTTAAATGTTTTACAGTCCTTTACGTCCTCATCTGTAATATGGTGCACTGCAGAAGCTACTTCAGGAATGTGCATTTCCGGATTAATTCGAATAGTTTTAGCATCCTCATTTCCATTAGGCCAAACCTTCAAAATACAGATTTCCACTATTCTATCATGAACAATGTCTGTACCTGTAGTCTCCAGATCGAAAAAGACTAAAGGCTTTTTGAGTTTCAGTTCCATGTCTTATCAGTCATTAAGCATCATAGGCATGAGCAACATCAGAAGATCCTCTCCTTCTTCCTGAAGAACAGGAACAATGACTCCAGCTCTTGAAGGATCTGCCAGTTCAAAGGAGATCTCGTCAGCACTGATGTTATTCAATATATCGATCAAGAACACCGACTTGAAACCAATGCTCATCTCATCACCCTCATATTGGCAGGCCATTGTTTCTTTTGCAGAAGTAGAAAAATCAATGTCTTGAGCAGAAATAAGCAATTCATTATAGGTCAGATTCAGCTTAATCAGATTACTAGCCTGTGAAGAGAAAATAGAAACACGACGCAAAGCATTGAGCAGAGAGGCGCGATCTATAGTCAATTTATAGGGGTTGTTTTGAGGAATGACAGAACCGTAATTTGGGAAGCGTCCTTCAATCAGGCGGCATACCATTCTATACTCATCCAGTTCTATCACAGCATTGCGATTATCGAAAGCTATAGTTATCATACAGGTCTCTTTTGGAGCCAGATTTTTCAACAAGCCTGCAGGTTTCTTTGGCAAGATAAAGGATGCATTCTGGTCACCCTTGGCTTTTGTAGTACGGCAACGTACCAACTTATGGCCATCACTAGCAACAAAAGTAACATCTTCGGTAGTCATGTCGAAAAATACGCCATTCATGACTGGACGCAATTCATCATTTGCTGTTGCAAAAAGTGTACAGCCGATTCCGTTTATCAGCACATCACTTTCCATCGTCACTTTTACAGCATTGTCTCCCAACTTAGGAGTTGTCGGGTAGATATCTGCTGCCTGTCCCATTAGACTATAGCTACCGTTCTGATAGCTTACAGTGATGCTCAGTGTTTCCATATTCACATCGAAAGTCAATGGCTGGTCAGAGCCCACACGCAACGCTTCCAGCAACGTACGAGCCAAAATAGCGAAATCACCTTCCACATCGTTCTCAAGAATATCCATCGAAGTGGTCAGTGTGGTTTCACTATCAGAAGCAGTAACATAAAGCTTATCAGACTTTACGCTAAAAAGAAAGCAATCGAAGATAGGGATAGCATTCTTACTGTTAATCACTCGGCTGATAGCCTGCAAATGGGATGATAAAGCGGTACTTGATACTACGAATTTCATAGGTATTTTATTTTAAATTGTTATTTTCTTTTACAAACAACAAAATTACAAAAACTATTGTCTACTCCAAAATAATTTGTGCGAAAATACATTGTATTTTCATAAAAAGATGTAACTTCGCGTCAGTTTTATAATTAATAATACAGACTATGGAATTTACAGGAAAGATTATCCACGTAGGACAAGAACGTGGTGGTGTAAGCAAAACTACAGGCAACGAATGGAAGGTTCAAGAATATGTAATTGAAGACCACAGTCAATTTCCCAAGAAAATGTGTTTTGAGGTATTTGGAGCAGACCGCATCAGTCAATTTGCCATTCAATTAGGAGAGGAGTTGACTGTTTCATTCGACATAGATGCACGACAGTGGCAAGATCGTTGGTTCAACTCCATCCGCGCATGGAAAGTTGACAGAGTAAATGCACAACAAGCAACAAACCCACAACCAGCACCTAGTGCAGACGTTCCTTTCCCACCAGCAGACCAAATTGCCAGTGCCCAATTTGTTCAAGGTGACGAGAAGGATGACCTTCCGTTCTAAAAATACACTTCTAGGCCGTCGTATGCGAAGCTCATACCCTCAGGCAATTTAGAACATGCTTCATCATGCAGGCCTATACTATGACTCATGTGTACAAAGTAAGTGCGTTGTGCCCCTATCTTACGAGCAGTTTCTATCGCTTGAGCGACGGATTGATGAGTAGGATGCTCTAGAGGGCGCAACGCATTTATTACGAGAACATCTACCCCACGCAATGCCTCAAACGACGCTTCTGGCATAGTCAATAGATCAGTGACATATCCTAACCTACCTCCAATCACGAAACCTAATATGGGAAGAGAACCATGCATGACACGTATAGGCTTTATTTCATTTTCACCTATCAAGAAGGAATGCCCCACCTCTACCTCTTCCAAATAAATACGTGGAAGACCAGGATAGACATGACTTACCAACGCATAGGGCATGCGCACTCTAAGGGCCTCGGCTACATCAGACTGACAGAATAAAGGGATATC
>JAEEGJ010014937.1_pt1 | contig 18268 bp, 22 predicted proteins | sample 8958761 | NCBI WGS metagenome assembly JAEEGJ01 (sample SAMN16246546, study PRJNA631951) | gut metagenome | biome: gut microbiome; feature: rumen; material: RS-attached | host: Bos | place: Iran: Karaj | collected 2018-10
CAAAAAACCGGCAATCCAGTGCGGTGGCGATGTACGTACATCCATCAAACCAGCCGTAGAACGGCGTCCCACGCGATGTACGTACAAAAAAACGGCATTCCAGCGCGGTTTAGATGTACGTACATCGGACGGAAGATGAAACCGTGGCGACAGTACCGCCACAACACTATAATGAGGAAAGAGGCCTTGCCGGAGGGGACGTACGGGGAATCGATGCACCGGAAGTAGCACAATTTTTGCAAACGAGTGTCCCCGATGTTAATGATTGTATTTGTATTCTTTACACTGGTGGGATATGCCACCTGGCACCTGTGGCGCATTACGCCGGGGGCCGATGTCTTCAAATATCTTGTAGCGGGCCTGTTCCTCGTGTGGATGGTGGCGGCGTTTGCCAGCATGCTGCTTCGCAAGCGACTCCCCTACCCGGCCGTGGTGGCGCTTTACGAGGTGGGGCAGCCCTGGCTCATCGCGTTTGCGTATCTTCTTATCGTTTTTGTCGTGGCCGATATCGCCACGCTCTGCAAACTCCTTCCGAAGGGCCTTCTGAACGGAAACCTGGCCGCACTGCTATCCATTACAGGTGTCGTTGCGGCCGTGATGATCGCGGGCGGCATCCACTACAGGCACAAGTACCGTGAGGAAATCACTGTCATGACCGAAAAGCCCCTTGCGAAGCCGCTCACGATAGTGCTTGCCAGCGACCTTCACATCGGCTACAGCAACCGAAAGGCCGAGCTTGCCCGCTGGATAGACCTCATCAATGCCGAAAAGCCAGACCTCGTGCTCTTCGGCGGAGACATCGTGGACATTTCCACAGAACCCCTCGAGGACCTGCATTTTGCCGATGAATTCCACCGCCTTACGGCTCCTGCCTATACCGTCATGGGCAACCACGAATACATCGGCGGCGCAGAGGACTCCGAAAGGTTTTTGGCCGATGCCGGTATCACCGTCCTAAAAGACTCCGTGGCGCATTTTGAGGGGGTCGATATCATCGGCCGGGACGACTACAGCCGCCGTCACCGCGCCCCGCTCCGGGAGCTTGTCCCTTCCCCGGACCACTTCACGCTTGTACTGGACCATCAGCCCGTGCACCTTGAAGAGGCGCAGGAGGCCGATATCGATTTCCAGTTCAGCGGCCACACCCACCACGGCCAGGCCTGGCCCATCTCCTGGGTAACCGACGCCATTTTCGAAAAGGCCTGGGGCCCGTACGAAAAAGGCCACACGCAGTACTACATCAGCTCCGGCCTCGGCATCTGGGGCCCGAAAATCCGCATCGGCTCCCGTTCAGAGTATCTCGTGCTCCACATCACCCCCACCCGATAAACCGCACCCCTCCCCGAAACCGGGCAATTGGTTGGTGATTGTGACATTTCTGGTTGGTGACGGCCGCTGCCAGGAGGGCTATTAGCGGTGGTTCGTGGCGCTTAAATAGTTGAATACTAAACGATTAGAGTAACTGACGGGTATGGTTTGAGTACCCGTCAGTTACTCTAACGCGCTGATTGTCAGTGTGATAAGCGCCACGGCCACCGATGTACGTACATCTAAACCTCACTGGAATGCCGTTTATTTGTACGTACATCGGGTGAGTCGCCGTTCTACGGCTAGTTTGATGGATGTACGTACATCGAAACTGCACTGGGTTGCCGTTTTTTTGTACGTACATCGGCTGGGGAGTTGCCAAAGTTCCCGCACTGCGGGTAACTTGACAAATTAAGTCCGGTTACCCGCAAAAAAGGCCGTTTTTGACGGTAACTTGACCAAAACTGTCAAGTTACCCGCAGTGGGCTTACTATGCGGCCCCCTCGCACGGCGTGAGCGCCGAAAACGAGTGCGCTAAATAAGGCGCGTGATGGTACCTTTGCTGGCGTCCATCGAGATGCGGTCGCCGGTTTTGAGACGCTTGGTGGCGCCCTTGACGTTCACGATGGTGGGAAGGCCATACTCGCGGGCCACCACGGCTCCGTGGGAAAGGGAGGAGCCAATCTCGGTGATGAGTCCGTTCACCACGGAGTAGTACGGCGTCCAGCCGATGTCCGTGAACCGCGCCACCATAATCTCTCCGGGCTGGAGGGTGTTGGCATCGTCTACGGAATACACCACGCGGACAGTTCCTTCGCATACCCCGTTGGACACCGGAACCCCTTTCATAACACCTTCTTTATCAGCGGCGTCAAACACATTGGCAACGGGTTTTCCCATGTAGGTGTCGTCAAAGGAAAGTTCTTCCTGGATGGCGTGGGCTTTGCGCCGTAAAACCGCCTTGGGTACAAGGGCCGCCTCTCCGTCAATAAGATTCCCAATCTCGTCGTGGGTTAAGAAGTAGATAAGGTCTTCATCGGGAAGGAGATCGGCCGATACCAGCATACCAGCCAGGCGTGCATACTGCGTCTTGAAAAGGTCTATGATCTTGATGAGCCGGGACTTGGTGTATTCGCGGTCCACCACCGCCTGGCGGGAGCGCTTGGCGAAGGAGATGGACGCGGCTTTGAGAAGCGGGTTCTTAATGAAGGCGAACTCCTTCTTCAAATCCATGGCGGCTTCCTGCTGCACCAGCCCCATCGGGGACTTGATAATGCTGGAGAGGTAGTTCATGAGCGGAATCTCGTCTTCGCGCCAGGGTTTGTTCCGCATTTCGGCCTCCTTGATGCAGCGGTGGCCGTGGAGGGAAAGGAATTCCCGGTAGGCCGCCAGCACGTCCTTATGGCCGTGGATGTACGCGAGGAGTTCATCGGCCTTGAAATTCACCGCCGACGGTTCATCGGCCTTGATCCTGGCGGCGAGCGCCTGCAGGCGGGAGAGGATGTCGGCGCTCTCGATGCCGGGGATGTTGCTCAGAAGCCGCGAGAGGAACGACTGGTACTCCTTCTTGTCGGGGAAATACGCATCCAGCATGCGGTAAAGGGTGCTGGAGGCGCTGCCGGAGTGGGCCGATGACGCATAGTGGTAGATGAGGCTCTTGTCGAGAAGCGCGAGCTCCTCGCTGATGCTCCGGTACAGCTCCTGGTAAGATGCACCGGTAAAATGCACCTGCGTTAGGAGTTTGTCGAACTTTTTCATGGCCCTGTGCCCGGAAAGAACGTAGGTGAGGAACTTCACCGAATTGACGGCACGCACGAGCGGGCTGGCGTACGGAGCGGTCACGGGAGGATAGTCGTGGTACTCTCCCATGATGGACAGGTTCATGGACTGAGGGTCTGCGATGCCCACTTTCGCGTGCATGCTATAGAGCAGGTTCATGTCAAAGAAAAGGTGCCCGGAGATGGAGGAAATGAGCCGGAGCGGCTGCTCATCGCTGGGAGAGGAGTACACGCCCGCCACCCAGAGCATGTAGCGCATGCCGTAGTCGATGGCTTTGGCCGATGTCGAGAGGGTGAGCGGCGTCACGGCCCCCGGCATCATTTCTCCCACATTGCGTTTGGTGAAAAGGTGCCCGCTAAGGTCATCGGCCCGGTCAAATTCCTCGATGTCAATGACTTCGGTGGTGATGGGACGCATCTGCAAAAAGTACAGCTTTCCGCCTTCGATGGCCCATTCCACGTCCATCTCGCCGCCAAAGTCCTCGCGGATTTTCTTACCGGCAGCGTATAGTTTCTCAACTTCTTCCTCCGAGAGGATGTCATCGGCCATCGGCCTGAAGCATTTACGGGAAATCTCGTAGCGGTGAGCCGATACCTGCCCGGAGACGAGGTTTTCCCCCTGCCCCTTTACCGCCTCGATGAGGATGGCCGAACCGTTGGTGGGGCTGGCGGTGAAAAGGACGCCCGCCTTCTCGCTGTCAATCATTTCCTGGACCACGATGTTCATGCGGGCATCGGCCAGGTCGAAATGCCGGGCGTAGTCCTTCACGCGGGATGCGTCGAGCGACGCGATGCACAGGCCGATGCTGCTTCGGAGGTGCTCCCGGTCCACGAAGAGGACGGTCTCATACTGGCCGGCGTTGGAGGCGCCCGACTGGTCCTCGTTGGAGGCCGATGAGCGTACCGACACCTGCTTCACGCCCAGCTCGTCAAAAGCTTTGAGGGCGGCTTCTTCGTCCACGGCGCCGGTAATGACAAAGCCGCGGGGAACGTTATATCCTTTTCTTATGAGTAAATCGAGTCCTTTCGCTTTCCCGCCCACAGATGCGTAAAGGTCTGCGGGCAACTCTCCTAATCGATATATCATCTTTTGATGGTGGTCAAGTCTCTTTGGTTGAAAATACGGCTGGCGTCTTCGTTGAAGCCAATCTCCAGGATGCCGCGGCAGGTGTTTCCGTCCAGGGTGAACTCCGCGATGTTTTCGTGGAGGATGTAGCCCGGGAAGTGATAGGTGACGCCGGCGATATAGTGGGCTTGTACGTTGACGGTTTGGCCGTTGTCGAGGGCTACTTCAAGTTCCAGCGTCTCCGGTACAGTGCCTTGGGCTACTGTTTCGAGGTTCAGGTTGGCTTTGATGAGGTAGTTGGTTTTGCCGCTGCTGCGATAGTTGCCTACTTCCAGCACACTCATGACGGGGTAGGAAACCAGGGAGTAGTTGAACTGGCACTCCGGAGCCACGGCCATGAGCCAGAGGTGGTTGTTCATGTAGCTCCAGTCGCGTTTACCGAAGGAGTGATCCCGCACGCAAGGGAGTTCTACCTGGATTTCCTGACCGCCCAGCGTGAGGGTGCCCGTGAGCGTACCTTCCTGTTCGTAATGGGTTTGACCGCTGATGTTCTGAAGGTTCTGGAACAGCTCCCGGGACCATTTTTCGTTGGCTACACCGGTAGCCATGCGCACGGCGGGCATGTTGCTGGTGAAGTCAATGGGGCTCTGCCCAGGGTGGAAAGTGGCTTCGAAAGTGGCCTCGTCGGTGTCATTGAGCGTGCCCCGGAAAGTGATGTGAAGGCCTTGGATGGTCAGTGGCGACTGCCCGGGCGCAAAGGTTTCCTGCTTAAGGGAGTACATTTTGCCCTCGTAGTACACGGCAAACCACGTTTCGTCTTTATTGACGCGCCGTCCCAGGCGGCAGAACACGGACATGCTTTCGCTGTGGCCGGAAAAATAGTAGGAATTATTGATGAGCGGGTCTGTAACGCCCGCAAGGGTATACGCTTCTGCGCCAGCAAAGTCGAACGGCTTCTGTGCGTTCCGCTTCGCGATGGCCCGCTCCATAATGGCTTTTTTTAGTGTAAAGAACATAACATCGGTTCTAAGGAGCACAAAGATATAACATTTCCGCGAATTTGCCTTGATTGGCGCTGGGCCGTACGGATAATCGTCGAGGCGGCTGGCTGGGGAGTTTCAAAAGTGCCCACTGCGGGTAACTTGACAAATTAAGTCCGGTTACCCGCAAAAAAGGCCGTTTTTGACGGTAACTTGACCAAAAATGTCAAGTTACCCGCAGTGGACTCGAAAAGTAGTAGCGTGAACGGAAAAAGTGGGACGGAAAGTGGGACGAAAAAAAGAAAACCCGCTGATATTCAGCGGGTTCCTGTGGCGCTGGGAAGAAAGATATACGACAGGCTTCCTCCAGTGGAAGCAAGAGAAAAACGGCACTATAGCCCTAATGATTGAGGGTCACGCCGTGTAGGCAAGAGCTATATTGCGAAAGAATTCGCTCGTAAGGCGTTCAAAAAGTAATAGAGTTACAAAAAAAGTTTAACGCATCTTGCGATTTTGTAAAATACATTTTATAAATTTGTAAAACAGAATTTAGAAATATGTTATACGAGAGACAGCACTTATCCATCTTAAAGAGCCGGATGGCCGAGCCAAGGCGACGTATGCAAATCATCATGGGGCCTCGTCAGGTGGGCAAATCCACCCTTGTCGGGCAGTATGTCGATGGTATTGACACTCCTTACGACTTCTTTGCTGCCGATGGCGTCAATCGCGAAGATACCACCTGGATACCGGCCCGCTGGCAGGAGGCCAGGATGAAAATGGACCTCCATGGGGAGAAAGAGCGCATTCTCATCATAGACGAAGTCCAGAAGATCAAGTCCTGGAGTGAACAGGTGAAAAAAGAGTGGGACCGGGATACCCGCGAAAAACGCAACTTGAAAGTCATACTCTTGGGTTCCTCTCGAGTCCTTCTCCAAAAAGGCTTGGACGAATCTCTTGAAGGCCGGTTCGAATCCCTCAAAATGGGCTACTGGGAGTGGCACGAGATGCGCGACGCCTTCGGCTTCACCATTCAGCAATATATCTATTTCGGAGGTTTCCCTGGCTTGTCCCCCGACATAAAAGACGAAGACCGTTGGCGGGACTTGATGGAAGGCACCATCATTTCACCCATTCTCACGAGAGATATTCTGGAAATCGACGAAATCCGCAATCCGGCCCTTTTGCGCCAGGTTTTCGAGCTGGCCTGCATCGAGTCGGCTCGTGAGCTGTCACTCACCAAGATGCAGGGCACGATGAACAGCGGCACCGTCCCCACCATCAAATCCTATCTGGAAGCCTTGGACAAGACCATGTTGGTAAAGCCCCTGCAGAAGTATTCGCCATCTCCCGTCAAGGAAAAGAACTCCATTCCCAAGATGCAAGTGTACAACAGCGCTTTCCGCAACCGATACGGCACATATACTTTTGAAGAGGCTGTGACTGATTCCACAGAATGGGGCCGACAGGTAGAATCCGCCGTAGGAGCACACCTGGCCAATCGATCACTTTTGGACGGATTCGAACTTCTCTATTGGCGCAATGATAAAAAAGAAGAATGCGATTACGTCCTCAAGAAGGGACAGGCTTTGGTGGCTATTGAGGTCAAGAGCAGCAGCGCCGACAACACCGACGGATACGAGAAGTTCAAGGAACTTTACGCCGAACATATCACCAGCGCTTTTATCGTTGGTCCCGAAGGACTGCCATTGGAGGACTTCTTCAGCATCGATTTGAAGACCCTCTTCCGGAAAAAACGGTAGTCTGATACGAAATCATCACTTCCTCCTGACACCACGTGAAAACGGCCTTCCAATACCCTGGGAGGCCGATGAGGACGGAGATACGCTTGGCCCGGGTGATGCCGGTGTAGATGAGGTTCCGCTGCAGCATCACGTAGTGCGTCATTAAGAGTGGAATCACAACGATGGAAAATTCAGATCCCTGTGCCTTATGGACGGTGGTGGCGTAAGCCAGAGTAACCTCGTCTAGTTCCGCGTGGTCATACTCAATCTCCCGGCCGTCGAAATTGATGGTGAGGGTGCGGTCTTCGGTATTGACGGCTGAAATGTAGCCGATATCTCCGTTGAAGACTTCCTTGTCATAATTGTTCCTTACCTGCATTACCTTGTCGTAGAGCTTAAAGCACCAGCCGCTTCGGCGGGAAAACGTGTACCGCGTCCCCGGGATGTCCTTACCATGGGGACTGCCAGGCCTAAATACCACATCTTTGGCCACATCCACGAGGATGGACTAAAAAGAGAGGCGATGCTTGGAGGCACCACCTATCTTAACGTAGCGTATTTTGAGTATCTCCACTCCATCCGTTAGAGAATCTCCGTCAAAATGCCGAGTTCTAGGGCTTCATCGGCCGAAATGAACCAATCTTTCTTCTGCTGAATGACTTCATTAAGCTGTGTCTCTGTCACCTTAGTCTTTGACTTGATGATGTCGAAAAGCATCTTGTTGACGCGCCCAACTTCCACGACGGTCTCCTCCATACCCCGGAGCGTCCCGAATGATACGCCAGACACCTGGTGAATCATGAAAGTAGTATTGCGATATCCCTTCCGGGCCTTGGCTCCCAGGGCCACTATAATACCCATGGACATAATTTTTCCGGCGCAAATAACCTCAATAGGAGTTTTAGAAGCTTCTATGACATCATATAGAGACAGACCGTCGTAACAGCTTCCACCGCATGTGGAAAGGTAGAACTCGATGGGGGTTAGGGAGACCGGCATGGGAGAGAGCATGTTCTCGGCAGCCCACTGAGCGCATTGCCTGGTGTAAGCCTGGTCAGTGAGATTGATCTTGGCAATCTCCTTGATGGCCGACTCTACACTAGCACTCTTTATTTCGCCAAAGAAAGTGATAACTTTCTCCTTGGGTTCTAATTGTTTGATATCCACGCTCCTATACCCTCACGATGATAACCTTCTTCCCGGCGGCCTGGGCCTTCCGGATGGTGTCCCAGGTTCCCTTGGAGGTGGCGGCCACGAAGGCAAGTACTACATCAGAATTCCTAACGATCAGCGTGTTTCGCTGGAGAGGAGCGCCCCGTCCGTAGCGGTCATAATCCGGGCAAAACTCCATCAATGGAATCTTGTGAAGAGCAGCGAATTTCTTCGCGAGGGTATCGGCTCCCTTGGCTCCGCCTGAGACAATCAAATCAACTTTCTGCGTCTCCTGAATCTTGGCGACCTCGGCGCAGACGAGGTCATAGTTCTCAAATGTGCGAGAACCCACGATAGCTAATTTCATATTTCAAAGAATTAAAACTGCTGCAAATTTATCAGGCGCTTCAGCAAAAATCCGGCAGATGCAAAAATTTTTATATCTGCCACTTTTTTGCCGAAGATTTGGCTATCTTTGTGGTTAGTTATGGCAAAGAATTATTTCAAATCGTACATCTGGCTTCTGGAAACGCTCCAGAGCCGCGGGCCACTTACTTTGGCCCAGCTGAGGGAGTTATGGGAACGCAGTGCCGTTAATGAAGATGGCCGGGACCTGGCTCCGCGCACCTTCGCGAACCACGTGGCTGCCATTGCCGATATCTTCGGGATAGACATCACGTGCGACCGCAGGAACAATACATATTATATCGAGAATGACGATGACTTGGACGGAAATGGCCTCCGTTCCTGGATGCTGGATGCGCTCAGTATGAACTCCCTTCTGAACGAGAGCGCCAGTATCAAAGACAGGATTATCTTTGAGGATGTTCCTTCCAGCCATCAGTTCCTGGCGAGCATTATTCAGGCTATCCGGGACAACAGGATGATTCGGGTTCACTACAAGGGCTACCGAATGGAAGAAGACCGGTTCTTCGATATTGAGCCTTATTTCATCCGTGAGTTCAAGAGGCGCTGGTATCTTTATGGGCACAAAGATTATGACAAGGACCGCAAGCCGCATATGTATGCTCTTGACAGAATGCTTTCAGTAGAAGTCCTTTCCGACACGTTTAAGATGCCGGAAGAGATAAATGCGCGAGAGTGGTTCAAGACAATCTACGGCGTACGAAAGTATGATGACATGAAGACGCAGAAGGTGCTTATCAAGGCGTATGGAAAGCAGGCGCGCTATTTCCGTTCACTACCGCTGCACTCTAGTCAGGAGGAGGTGGAAACGCACCGCGATTACAGTGTTTTCTCGTATGAGTTGGCTCCCGATTATGACTTTGTACAAGATGTTCTTGGCTTCGGGGATATGGTCGAAATACTGGAACCTTTGGGATTAAGAAATCGTATAGGAATAATTGTAGCAAACCAAAATCGCAGGTACAATGGCTAACGCAATAAGAAACAAAATCATAGAAATCTTAGAGAAGACGTTCGCTGTGCTAGATAGCGTCTATGCTAATAATGACGAAGCGTCATCTAAGGCTGATTTTAAGAAAGCTGGAAGTCGGTTGATATTTCCGCGATATAGTAATAAATATAGAGGCGGTGTGCGTCGAATAAGTGAGCAAGAGCTGAGGTTCCTATTCATTGAGCAGTTTACTCAATACTGTCAGAATCCAAATACTCAATGGGATGCATATTACTCTATAGAGACACCTACAGAGTGGAAGTATAAGTTTGCTGGAGAAGAAAAGCCCCACAAAACAGAGGATGGTAGCGGTCAATCTGCAATGATGGATGTCTGTATCCATGATAACTGCGGGAAACGAATATGTCTAATAGAATTCAAAGCCGGGAATCCAGATGAGTTCTGTTATGTGAAAGATTTTGTAAAACTGAATGCAGAAGAAGGGCTGAGTTTCTTTGTTCAATTGCTGGAGAGTCAGAATAAGGGGACAATGGACAATATCATTCGAGAGAAAATCGGTTCAGATCTCGGCAATATCAATTATGTCTGTCACACGATAGCATCCGATTATCACGGAACAGAGTATATGTCAAAAGAAGAGATAACGAGTGTGGGTTGGAAAAGGAAATAAGTAATTGTGATATTATGGCAGAAATGGCACTAGGCTATGGAAGTGAGTACGAATTGCTCCGCTTTCTTGGGCATCACAGAGAAGAATTAGATATGCTTGTCCAGAATGCCACAGGGCAGTTTGGACAGGTTAAGTGGAAAGACTATCCTTTTGATAAAGAGCGCAAATCTGGAGATGGAGAACTTACCGGGATAGAGTGCTTTAAAAGCTTACCATCCTATCCTGATATAGAGGTCGCCTGGAAAGAGTTTTGGCCGCAGGGTGGCTCAGCTATGAATTGGGACGGTATCCTCACGATTGATGGGATATGGTATTTCGTGGAAGCTAAAGCTAACGAAAGGGAAGCCTATCAGATCTGCCGTGCAAAGGGACATGATAGCAAGATTCAGATAGACCGCGCGATGGACTATGCTAAACAATGGTTGGGTGTAGAGAATGATATTGTCTGGAGGCGGACTAACTGTTACCAACTTGCGAATCGTCTCGCTTTTGCAGCATTCTGCAATAAGGTATGTCGTATTCCCGTCAGAATACTCTATGTAGGCTTTCTCAATGGCTTTAATGATAATAGCATCAAAGAGGCTTCTGACTGGGAGGTGATCTGGGGACATGAATATGAGACTTTAGGATTGAAGGCCGAAGACCTTAAAGGTATTGTGTATCACATTTATCCCGATTGTAAACAGTGATAACAATAAATAGTAGCACCATCTTTGCCTTCTCCGACACTCACGGCCATCATCGTGATCTTCAGGTGCCGGAGGAGGCTGATATCATCATCTGCGCCGGTGATGCCGTGGAAGATGATCTGAAGGGAGGGGAGTACGACGATTTCATTGAATGGTTCTCGGCGTTTCCCGTCAAATGGAAGATCTTCGTCCCGGGCAACCACGAGCTATCATTCGAGGTCGGCAAAGGAGATGAAAAAGAAAAGATGATGGCCGAGAAGGGCATCACGGTGCTGCAGGATGGCGTCGAGGATTGCGACGGCGTAGTCATCGGCTCCATCTCCGGCAATTCCATCATAACAGATGAAGATATCCCTAAGGACTTGGATATCCTTGTCACACATATGCCTCCGTACGGCATTCTGGACGAGGAAATGGGCAGTCTTGAAATCCTGAACTTTGTCCTTAAGTCAAAGCCCAAATACCACCTTTTCGGCCACATCCACGCAACGGCCGGACAAGAATTCCAACTCGGCCAGACAATTTGTCGAAATATTTCTGTCACGAAATAGCTTCTGCCATTTTTCTGCCGAAGGTTCGGTTAAATTTGCCGAAAAATACAAATATGGAAGATAGAAAAATAACCCCTAAGAAATGCGTCGTCCTTGGTAGAGTAATCGATGACGACTTCCTGTATGGATCGTTCAGTGACACTGACGCTTTGGTCGATTCCGATAACGTTGAAGACCGAATCAGAATGGCCAAAATGGGATATGGAGTGGACAAGCTGGTGAACGACCCTGATCCCAGAGTCCGCGTAGAAGTAGCTAAAGGAGGGTATTTCACCCAGGAATTACTCAAAGACGAAAGCCCGGAGGTGAGGGCTGCCGTCCAAAAGTATATTTCGGGAGAATAGTAACTACTTGAGCACCTTCACAAAGCTCTCCGGCAGACACACATTCTCAAGACCAACCGCCTCGCTGAACAGCGGGGCGATTTCCTTGTCCCGGAAGCCGGCAATGCCACAGCCGATACGAGTCACATAGAAGAATAGTTCCGGATGCTCCTTGGCATATGAGATGAAAGAAGAAACGTACGGCTCGATGGTCTCCACGCCGCCCTGCATAGTGGGGATGGCGTAGCTCTGACCACGAAGGCCGACACCACAGCCCATTACGGCACCAAACTTTTTCCAAGCAGCAAACGCCGCACCGCCTCCGTGCATTCCTTCCAGGTTGCTGCCAAAAACGAACACCTCATCGGCCTTCAGTTCCGATATCATGTCCGGCGTAAAATCCGGTCGATCGATTCCATTGTACGTTCTCATATCAAATACGAAGTTACGAAAAAATACCGGAAAAGCCGCGGAAAACTACGGTTCTGTGACCACGTTCTCATGGCTGTTATTACAAAAAGCAAAGGCACCTTTCACCAGGAGCACCAGGGCTCCCACATACAAAGCAACGGAAATTACAATCTCAAACATAGCTCAAATCATTTGTTGCTGCAAAGCTAATACTTGCTTGTGCCAAGACATTGCACAAGCTGAAATAACCGAGAAAAAGTCGTAAATTCGCATCCTGAGATGAAAAAGAAAAGAACCAACCCCTACAAGGAAGCCAATGAAGCCTTCCTGGCCGAGAAAGCCAAGGAGGAGGGGATTGTCGCGCTTGATAACGGCGTCCTGTATAAAGTCCTGGAAGAAGGCCACGGCACCAAGAAGCCCACGCCCCGCAGCATCGTCTACGTGCATTACACGGGCCGTCTGATAGACGGAACCGTCTTCGACACCACCGAAGGGGACCAGCTTCCGGCGCTGTTCATGGTAGGTGACCTCATCATGGGCTGGCAGATCGCCCTTACACGCATGCACGAAGGCGATAAATGGGAAGTGTACATCCCCGCCAAGTGGGGCTATGGTTCCATGAAGATGGACGATATCCCGGCCCATTCCACGCTCATTTTCGAACTCCAATTAGTCAAGATAGAACGCTAAGCAGTGTTTTCAATGGATAATTACGAGAAGATAAATCTGGAAGATTATATCCAGACCGGAGAAGGCGGTACAGCCCTCACCTACAACCATAAGGACGGAAAAACCCTGGCCAAGCTCTTTATGCCCGGCATGGGCGCAGAGCAAGCCGACCGGGAATTCAAGGTGAACCAGGTGGTCTATGAGATGGGCCTTCCAACGCCCAAACCTATCCGCCTCATCACGGACGGAACCCGCTATGGCGCCGAATACGAACTGATTCAAAACAAGCGTTCTTTCACCCGTATCATCTCTCAGGAGCCGGAGCAACTGGAGCCCCTGTCGGTCCTCTTCGCCAAGCTGGCGAAGGAACTGCATGCAAAGGAGGCCGATACAAGCAGGCTCCCGTCTATGAAAGAACTGGTACGGGAACAAATCGCGCGTTGGCAGGGTTTGCCGGAAGACCTGCAGGGAATGGCCTTGCAGGCGCTGGATGCCCTTCCTGACGCCACTACCTGTCTGCACGGAGACCTTCATATCGGCAACATCATTACTGACGGACAGCGCGACCTCTGGATTGACGTGGGGGATTTCTCTTACGGTTGCCCCGAATGGGATCTGTGCATGATTTTCCATGTCGGCCAGCACTTGAGTGAGCAGCGGGCCGACAACATTTTCCACCTGAAGCCCGAGATGCTCAAAAAGCACTGGGAGATCTTTGCCAGGGAATATTACGGCACCACAGATTCGGCAGTACTGGAAAACAAGCAGAAGGAACTGTACCTCTACATTGCTCTGAAACAGCTTTATATAATTGGGAAAATCCATAATGGAGTAGGAGCACCCCCTGATGCCATTGTTGCAATGACAAGACGATTGCTTGGTTGAAACTGAATACACCATTGCTATGATAAAGATGTACGTAATGCACACCTGCCCTGACTGTGAATATGTGGAAAAGCAGGTCGATGGCAATCCCGATTTCGAAGTGATTGATATCGGAAAGCACGTTCGTAACTTGAAACAGTTCCTGGATCTTCGGGATTCCCATCCTGCGTTCGATCAGGCGAAGGCCATCGGCGATGTGGGCATCCCATGCTACGTCCTGGAAGACGGTTCCGTTACTCTCTATTCGAAAGATGTAGGTCTGGAACCGCGTCCTGAAACAATGGGCGCAGCATGCAGCATTGACGGTCGTGGATGCTGACACTCATCCTTATAGGCCCGTACCTGAGCAAGGAGAATAAAAAGCATCCTGGATGAAAAAGAAAAGAACCAGCCCCTACAAGCAAGCCTACGCCTCGCATCATCTTTCACTTCGATGTAAACAGCGCCTTTGTCAGCTGGCGCAGGTTCCATTTTAGGGCCGGAACCTGTGCCACCAGAGCAACGTAGAAGGCCGATTCGCGGTGCAGGTTCCGCCCCTGTTTTGGAACCTGCACCGCCTTCCTGAACGACTTGAGGAAGGCGGTGAGCGAAATGGAGAATGGAATAGAGGAGGCTGACTAATCCTCCTTGTAGTATTCCTCGGAGAGTCTCTTCCGGTAGGCCCGTCTTTCCGAGGCGGAGGCACACGGCATGGCCGCATCAAACTCGAACATCATCTTGGAATGCCTTGCACGAGCACGTCTTTCCTTCTCGAACACGGCCTGCGTCTCGGCCTCCGTCTTTTCGAACTTTACCACATTGGTGATGGAAAGGCTCACGGTCACCCCGTCCACGTCGTGGTCCGTTCCCATGTAGGCGAAGCTCCACCCTTCGTCCTTCAGGTGCTGGATCAGCGCCTGCACGGCGTGAAGAGAATACTCCTTGGAGCTGTTCTCGTAGCCGTCAGTGATGATAGTCACTATCACGGAAACGTTCGGATCACCGTGCAGCTCCTTCTCTAACTTGGTGAGCGTCTGGCCGATGGCATCATACAGGGGAGTGGATGCCCCAGGGACATAGGTCTCCGAAGTAAGGATAGCCGCCTTGGCCGGGTCCTCGTTCCAATATACATTATCGATGGAGGTGCTGTCGAAAAGCACCAGCGTCATGAAGTGCTCCTGCGTCTCGGCATAGGTCTTGGCATCGGCCTTGATACCGCCCAGCACCTCGTTGTAGCCCTGGATGGCCGATTTCTGGATGTCCCACATGGAACCGCTGCGGTCCATAATGATTACGTTGTAAACTTTGGTTTTGCTGCTCGTGTTTTCCATGGCTTTGTGGTTTTAAATTATTAAATGCGTCATTCCGACACAAAGATATAAACAATATTCGAACCAGACAAATATTTCGCGTAATTTTGACACAATTTTTTTGATTTTTGAAACGAAACGCCTAAATTTGCTCCTGCTATGGCTAAGAATTACACATTTGTCAGGGGCGCTGCGTTCCCTTATCAGTACAAATACGAGCATCCGGCGGTCACTACGGACTGCGTCATCTTCACCTACGAGGACTGGAAGCTGAAGGTTCTCCTGGTGAGAAGAGGGGGAGAGCCCTACAAGGGGGAGTGGGCCCTTCCGGGCGGATTCCTCCGGGGCGATGAGACGGCCAGGGAGGGTGCCCTCCGCGAACTGAAGGAGGAGACCGAGCTGGAAGCATCGGCCATCGGCGAACTGGGTGTATTCTCCAAGCCGGACCGCGATCCGCGCGAGCGCGTAATTACCATAGCCTTCTACGCGCTGGTGAAGCCATCCAAGGTCCAGGGCGGTGACGATGCCGATGAAGCGGCCTGGTTTCCCATCGATGACCTCCCGCAGCTCGCCTTCGACCATGCCGATATCATTCATTCTGCCCTCGAACGCCTCAAGAGGGACATTCACTTTGAACCCATCGGCTTTGACCTCCTGGACGAAGAATTCACCATTCCGGACCTGCAGCGGCTTTATGAGATCATCCTCGGCGTCAAGTTCGACCGCCGTAATTTCCAGCGGAAAATCCTATCCTCCGGCATCCTGGAAGAGGCCGAGGAACCGGTAGAGTTCAGCCGCGCCGAGCCTGATCCGCCTGCGATGGCTATGAAGTATGCCGCTCCGCGTATAATGGCCGATATGGAGTACTGCTGCGCTGAGCCGGAGAGGCCCATGTCCGCTAACGAGGTTAAGCCCAAGCGCCGTCCGGGACGCATCGCTTCGCTTTTCCGCCTGAACAAGGCCAAATACGTGGAAATGAAAGAAGAAAGTGGCAAGTTAGAGTTCTAATGGGCCGACGCCCTCCGCGCGTTCAAAATCATAGGGTGTATATCCCGGCGTGGAGGAGATATCCACCGGTGAAGGGGTGGTGGCCGCATTTGTTATGAGGCCGTCAATCTCCTGCAATGCAGTGCAGTCCATAGCAAACTTATACATGGATATAAAGTTCTGCCTTGCTGGGATGACGTCCCGAACTTTCTGCCTGACCAGAATTCTCATCTTGTTCTTACGAATCCGAAAACTGGAATCACAATGGAAGACGCCGTTAGAGCAATAGGGATTTTGAAATAATAACGTATTTGGCTATCTTTGAGAGAACTAATTAACTAACCCATACATCACTATGACCAGAGTACTGCAACCCGAAATCGAGTTAGAAAAAGCCTTGGCTACCCAGATTTATAATGCCCTTCAAGGCGATGTCGTCCGTTTCATCCTCAAAAATGCACAGGACACCACTGATGACGACTACTGGAGAAGTCGTATGGAAGGCCACTGTATGAAGGCCGACAAGAATCTCCTTGGTAACTTTTATCGACTTTGCCATGAGGTGAAGGAAAGGCTAGGATTTCATGAACCGGTTGACTTCTTCGTAACGGGAGACTCATCGATCAACGCATTTTCCATTGCTGCTGAAGATGGGCAGCATTCCCATATTGTCAACGTGAACTCCGAACTCTTCAACCTGATGAGTGAGGATGAGCTCAAGTTCGTTATCGGCCATGAACTGGGACATTTGATCAACCAGGACACAGCTCTTAGGCGCTTGATTAACTTTGTATACCCGCCGGAGCATACACAGATTCCCATCACGTTGCAATATAAGATTCACCTGCACGACAACCTTGCCGAATTGGTAGCTGACCGCTATGGCTACATCGCCTGCGGTAATCTGGATGCTTGTGTTACGGCCTTTTTCAAAATGGCTTCAGGTTTGGATCTGGAGAAGATGCAGGTAAGCATAGAAGAACTTCTTGCCGACAACAGCAAGCATCTTGACTACTTCCTGAAGGGCGGTGGCATGAGCCATTATGACCATCCTGTCAACCCCATCCGTGTGCAAGCTATTCATCTTTTCGCCACGGCCAAGAATCAGGAGGAACTGGAGAAGGGAATGGATGAACTAATCCAGATTCTTCTCAAAGTGGGTAACAATCCTCTTGATGAGCCGATGTCTATTTTCGTGGCCACTGCCGGTATAATCACCGCCAATATAGATGGCAATGTGACCAAGGAAGAGTACGAGAACATTGTCCGTACCCTCTCCGGCAGTAATATATTCCCCAAAAGTTTCCTTGATTCCGTTCTCAAAGCGGATGTGAACAAACTGTTTGAGGACTCTATTGACGCTATACTTAGCATTAATCCAGGCCTCAAACCCAACCTATTGGAGTACATCATCAGTATCGTTCTGGCCGACCGTGAGATTGGAGAGCAGGAAGTGAACTTCGTGTACAACATAGGCAAGGGACTAGGCCTTAGCGTGAAGGAGATATCCATCCTATTTGCCAGTATGGTTCAGCGTAACTTTAATCCTAGCTTGGATGCGATTTCATAGTTCAATTGTATATAAACCAATAATTTAGTTATTTCCGCGATATGGATGGCAAGCTTTTCTCGAAAGATAACCACATAAAAGGCAACATCCCCGTCCCCGGCGCTTGAGTAAAGCCAAGAGCCCAGGCACCGGCATATCCGTATCTTTGCACTGTCATGAAGGAGAACTCTTCCGGCAGGGACTTAAGATTCCGGTTTTGCGGATATCTATGCACAAATATAACTAAAAAAGATCGTTTACATCAGCAATCTGACTCTTCCCTCATTGAAGCAGAACACCTCCGGGTGCTTGAAGACAATCGCTGCAATGACCTTCCCGTCCAGAGGTCGGCCATCGCGCCTAGGAGGCACCAGCCCACGCAGCTCCAGCTCCCTGGCAATCTGCTCGGTCTTCATTCCGTGCTGGCTACTCGCCAGCAGGTACACCATGGCCTCTTCAATCTTCATGGTTCAGTTTCCGCTCAATCTTATTCAATGTGTCGAAGAATCGCCAGGTAGCAACGGCGGGCCCCATCAGCAGAATACCGAATGTGTTCCAGCCGAACATGTGCCACCAGGATGTGTGTGGACCTTCAATACCCAATTCAATGGCCTTTGCCTTCAGCTCTTCAGCAATATTGGCCATCCACACCAGCGTGTAGATAAACAGCGTGGGAATACCCAGCAGATACGCTACCCAGTACCGCTGCGTCCTTCGGCCCAGGATATAGTCCAGTTCATCTTGCAGACCGCCCATGGGCATATAGAAAAGGAAAAACAATCCGGCCGTACAAAAATCGATGAAGCCGAACCAGAATCCCGGTCTATTGGTGTGCTTG
>JAEEGJ010014938.1_pt1 | contig 18262 bp, 16 predicted proteins | sample 8958761 | NCBI WGS metagenome assembly JAEEGJ01 (sample SAMN16246546, study PRJNA631951) | gut metagenome | biome: gut microbiome; feature: rumen; material: RS-attached | host: Bos | place: Iran: Karaj | collected 2018-10
CATACTGCGAAGGATATCTCCGCACGGATTCGATCCCGCCGTTTTATAAGCGCGACTATACCAGCACGCTCGGCGGACTTGTACGAAATACGCTGAAGGTGCATATCGGAAACCGCCGCTGCGAATTCCGCGCCGTTGCCGCGGACGAGGCCCTGTCGGATATCCTGGCGATCCCGCTCGGTTCCCCGGTGCTCAGGGTGAGCATTCTTTGCTTCGGTTACGACGATGAGCCGCTGCTGACGGATACGTTCTATTTCTCCGCCGCGCAGTCGCTGCGATTTGATGTTTAAAGCCGCCGCACAACGAACCGGCGAAAAAAATGAAAAAGGCGAGGAGCTCGCCTTTTTTTCTTTTTATTTCACGGGTGGAAAGGTGATCGTGATCTCGGTTCCGATGCCCTCCGCGCTTTCCAGCGAAAGCGTTGCGTGGTGTTCCTCACAGATGTGCTTGACGATCGCAAGCCCCAGCCCCGTGCCGCCCGTCGCCTTGCTGCGGCTCTTGTCGACGCGATAGAACCGCTCGAAAATGCGGCTTAAATGATGCTTCGGAATGCCGATGCCCGTGTCGCGCACGGAAAGCGTGTGATCCGACGTGCGTACGGAGACCGAGCCGTTGTCGCGATTGTAGCGGATTGCGTTGTCCAGAAGGTTATAGATGAGTTCGGATAAAAGCGTCCGCACGCCGTGGACCGGCATGGGCCCGCCCGAAAGCCGCACCGAAACGCCGCGCAGCATGGCCGCGCTTTTCAGCGTTTCGATCGTCTGTTCGGCAAGCTCGTAAAGATCGACGGTTTCCGTCTGTTCCAGGATCTGTTTTTCATCCAGTTCCGACAGCGTAATGATGTCGGATACGAGCGAAAGCATACGGTTCGATTCGCGCCGGATGCGTTCGGCAAAGATGCGGACGTCTTCCGTTTTCGCCATGCCGTTTTCGATCATCTCGGCATAGCCGGAGATCGACGTCAGCGGCGTTTTCAGCTCGTGCGAGACGTTTGCCGTGAACTCGCGGCGGATCCGGTCCGCCCGCTGCTGTTCGCCGAGGTCGGTCAGGATCAGCACCGCGCCGGTACGCATGCCGTTTTCGGTCAGGTCCTGATACGCAAGACGCACCGCCTGCCCGAACAGCTCGACCGTTTCGGTCCTGCCGCTGCGTACGCCGCCGAAAAATGCGCGGACCTCGTTCGGCAGGTCGGACAGCATCCGCACCGAGCCGGGCGTTTTGTGAAGCAGCGCGTACGCCGGACCATTGCAGAACAGCGCGGTCCCTTCGAGATCGAACACGGCAACGCCGTCCTCCAGCGCATTCAGGATGCCGGAGAGCATGACTTCGTTCATGCCTGCCCTCCGATCTTATATCCCACATTGCGGACCGTTTCGATGAGCTGCCCCGCTTCGCCGAGTTTTTTTCGCAGCGTCTTGATGTGCATATCCACGGTGCGCGTTTCGCCGGTAAAAGCAAACCCCCACACGCTCTCCATCAGCCGGTCGCGCGTGACTGCCGTGCCGCAGTTCTGGAGCAGATACTTCAACAGTCCGTACTCCTTGAACGTCAGCTCAACCTCACGCCCGTCGACCGTGACGCAGTGGCGGTCGTCGTCCAGCTCGATCGAATCGAACGCAAGTACCGCGCTTTGCCGGTGCGCGCGGCGCAGAAGCGCCTTGCAGCGGGATACCATCTCCATAACGCCGAACGGCTTTGTAAGGTAGTCGTCCGCGCCGGAATCGAGCCCGCGTACCTTGTCCGCTTCGGTCGTCTTTGCCGTGACCATGATGATCGGGATCGTCTGCGTGGACGCGTCCGCGCGCAGGCGTTTCAGCACCTGCATGCCGTCAAGCCCGGGCAGCATGATGTCCAGCAGCACGAGATCGGGAAGTTCCGTTTTCAGCGCAGCGAAGAACGCCGTGCTTTCCGCAAACGACGCGACCGAAAGACCTGCGCTTTTCAAAGCGTAGGTCTCCATTTCACGGATGTCGGCGTCGTCCTCGACGAGATAAATGAGTGCCATCTTATACGGTTGCGAGCCGGCGGATCGCCTCCGCCATGCAGTTGGTGTTGAAACGGATGTCCTCGATCGAGATCGACTCATCCGGCATGTGGCACATGCTCTCCTCGCCCTCGCGCACGATGCCGAACGCAACCGCGTTCTCCATTTCGCGCGCATAGGTGCCGCCGCCCATCGACAGCGGTTTCGAGTCGGAGCCGTTCAGTTCGTTGTAGACGCTCATCAGCGTGGAGACGAGCTCGCTGTCCGCCGGAATGAAGTGCCCCGGCTTGATGACCGTATCGGTGCGGGTAAAGCCCGCCTTGCCGTACGCCGCGTCCCACGTCTTCAGAAGGTCCTCCGCCTTTGCGGTGAACGGATGCCGGCAGTCGGCAATGAAGCGCACACCGTTTTCGTCGAAGCGGATAACGTCGGGCTGATAGGTGATGCGGCCGGATTCGTCGGTCACGTCGATGCCCAGCGATTCGCCGTGCATGTCGTATCCCCACAGCGCGTGCAGCGCATTGACCGTTTCGAGGTCCGCTTCGGGAAGCGGCTGCTTCGTGAGGATATCCATCAGCGCCTGCAGCGCGTTCTTTGCAAACTCCGGCATGGACGCATGCCCGCCGCGTCCCTCGACCGTGATGCGGTTTTCATCATACGTCGCCGCAAAGCCCTCCGGCGCGGCAACCGGGACCGCCTTCTTGGGCAGCGTCGCGCGGATCACACCGGGGATAACGTTCGCCGCCGTGCCGCAGTCGATCTGAAGCGCGGACGGATATTTCTTCTCGTACGTCGTGTGCATGATGCCCATCTCGGAATTGACGACGGGATATTCCGCGTCCGGCGTGAACGCCAGCGTCGGCTCACCCTCGACCTTCAGGTAATGCTCCACGCCCAAAGAACCGATCTCCTCGTCGCAGCCGAGGATGACGCGCACGCGGCGCTTCATTTTGAACCCGCAGTCCTTGATCGCGGCAAGCGCGTAGATCGCGGAGAGCGCGGGGCTCTTGTCGTCCAGCGTGCCGCGGCCGATGATGCGTCCGTCCTTTTCCGTCGCGGAATACGGCGGAACCGACCAGCCCTCGCCTTCCGGCACAACGTCGAGGTGCGCAAGAATACCGAGGACCTCGTCGCCCTCGCCGTACTCGACCACGCCGCAGTAGCCGTCGACGTCCCATGCTTTGAGACCGAGTCTGCGGGCGATCGCAAGCGTCGCCTGCAGCGCCTCGTAAACGGTCTTGCCGAAGGGCTTGCCCGGCTCCGCGGGGTCGCCGCGGGAGACGGACGGAATGCGCACGAGCGCTTTCAGGTCTTCGATCTGTTCGCGCAGCATCTGTTCGATCCGATTCTTCATTTGAGTTTTCCTTCCTTTCTGTCAGTTGACTGCGGAGAAGCCCTTTCCGATGACCTCCCGCGTATCGATAATGGAGATGATGGCCTTCGGATCCCGCTCGAGGACGATCCTGCGGATGCTCGCAAGCTCGATCGTTTTCGTAAGGATATAGACCAGCGTCTTTTCCTGATTCGTGTATGCCCCGCGGCACGGGATATAGGTCACGCCGCGGTGCATTCTGTTGAGGACCTCCGGCGCGATCTCGTCCCACTTGTCGGAGATGATGAACAGCGTTTTGGTCCGGTTGATGCCGAGGATCACGTTGTTGAACGCGATGCTCATGACGAACAGCGCGATGATCGACAGCGAAGCGCCTTCCACGCCGGCGCGGAAATTGTGCGCGCCGACCGCCCTGACGACGCCGAGCGCGAGTGCGATCACGACGTTCAGCGACATCGAGATCGTGCCCATCGAGATCGAATATCTGCGGTTCAGAAGAAGCGATACGATATCCATGCCGCCCGTGCTGCCGCCGAGACGCACGATCACGCCGCCCGCGAAGCCCATCGTCACCGCGCCGAAGACCACGCTCACCACGCGCCAGGCGGGTTCCGAAACGTCGAACAGCTGCGGGAAACGGATATTGTCGAACAGCGCCAGCTCCGCCGCGAACAGGACCGTCATCAGCAGCGTGTAGACCGTAAAGCGGATGTGCAGATGCCGGAACGCAAGGATCAGAAGCGGCGTGTTCGCGACAGCGACGAAGATCCAGTTCGGGATCGCGCCGTTTGTCGCATAGGTGATCAGCATGGCGATGCCCGTGACGCCGCCGGTGACGACGCCGGCGGGCGTGTACAGCAGAACGACTGCCAGCGCTTCGATCGTGATCATGACGGACATCAGGATCACGGCGCGGAGCTCGCGCAGGATCCTGCGCCTGCGCTCCGGATCGTTCCGTAAATGCGTTGTGTGTTTCATAGCGTCTCCCTACAAATTTTTTCCGAATACAGTATAGCAGTTCTTGCAGGCGCTTGCAAGTAAAAAGGACGACCGGAAAGGTCGTCCGAATGATTCGTAAGGTCAATACGAGATCTCTTCGACCGTAAAGCCCGCGTCGGTCAGCAGCTTCACAATGCCGGCGTCGTTGGCCATGTGCGCCGCGCCGACCGCAAAGAACACGGTCCTGCCGCTGTTCAGGTATTCCTTCGCCGTTTCCGCCATATTGACGTTGCGGTCGCCGATCAGGCGCCGGTTGTAGTCCGCGACCAGATCGCCCGCGTTCTCCTCCGCGGCGACCATTGCCCAGAACGCGTCGCGGTTGCCAGACAGCCACAGCTCGTACATCGCGTTCAGCGAGACCTTGTAGACGTCAAGGCTGTCGAGCGTCGTTTCGATCTGGGCAAGGTACAGCGCGTCGTCAAAGCTGTTCAGAAGCTGCATCTGGAATTGCGCGGACTCGACGTCCAGAACGGGGATCTGCTTTTCGTATGCGCGCCGGATCAGCAGCATGTCCATCGCGTATTCCGCGGACAGATCGCTTTTCGCGGTGATCGCCGCCGTCTCGACGAGCTGCGCCCACATCGCAAGGTTGTAGCTGCGCATGGCGGAGGGGAACAGTCCGGCCTCGTTGAGCAGCGAAAACGCGCGGTCGTACAGATCGGAGGGCATGTAATCCTCGATCGTCGAGCCGTCGGTCAGAAGGTACTGCATCATATCGCGCATCATCGCGTCGCCGTTGCTCTGGTACGCGACCAGATCGAACTCCACGGCCAGCGCGTCGCAGTCCTCCAGAACCGGCGAGACGCGCTTCAGCACCGCTTCGCTGCGCTCGTCGCCGACGTGGATCGTGCCGAACAGGTACAGCGTGTGCCCGCTTTGGTCCGTGACCTTCCAAAGGAGCGGCGCGGCTTCGCTGCCGCCCTTGCCGCCGCAGCCGACGGCGCAGAGGAGCATTGCCGCAAGAAGGAGCCGGAGGGTGATGCGTTTCATGTCATTCTTCCTTTCCGTAAAGCGCCTGTTTTAAGAGGATCCGGTTCTTCTCGAACGCCGGAAGCAGCGCATACGAGCCGTTGACGTTCAGTTCGGTATAGGCGTCGTCGAACGGCAGACGCAGCGTTGCAAACGTCAGCTCCTCCGACACGGCCATCTCGTAGCCTACGCCGCGCAGCGTTTCAAAATCGACGTTCGTGGAGATGCTCTTGAAGATCGTGCGGAAGAACGGGTAGAGGAATTCGCTGGAAAACTGGTCCTGCATGTACAGGAACGCGTCGTGGACGATCCCGACCTGCCGGTCCGCGCGGCCGAGGTCGCCCTTGTTGTCCGAGGTGCGATCCAAAAGCAGCGCGACGACCGCGTCGCCGGAAAGCTGCTGCCTGCCCGGCTTGAAGGCGCGTCCGCAGGCTTCGGAAAGGTACGCGGCCTCCGCCTCGGAAAGCGTTGCGGGGATGCCGTTGACCGTGTCGACCAGCGAAGCGAGCTCGTCGGTGCCGGTGACGACATAATTCTGGATATCCAGTCCGAACACGTCGTTGACCGTGTTGACAAGCTGGCCGATGCCGCCGCGCGCGTATGCCGTATTGATCCGCTTCCATTCGGTTTCGGAAAGCGGTACGAGCGTATCCCGCGCGACGGACACGATCGTGAATTTCTGCAAAAGCTCGTTGAAGGACGCGATGAAGATCATGTCCGTCTGCTTTTCGGAGGAGGACACCGAACCGTTCTGTATGACGATCAGCATCGTGAAGATAAAGCGGTCGATCTTCTTTTGCTCATAGATCGGGACCTCTTTGATCTCGCCGGTTTCGTAATAGTCGATATCCTTCGACATGGCTTCGTCAAAAAGCTCCGCGTCCGGCGTGGGCAGCGCGTTGACGTCAAGCGGACCCTTGCTGCGCTTTTCGGTGCCGACGCCGCACGAGATCAGATGAAAGCCGCGGCTGTCGCAGGTGAACAGACGCATATCGCGGCACATCTGGATCTTCCGGCCGAGCAGAATCCCGAGCACGGCGAGCAGCGCAAACGCAATGCACAGCGAAAAGAAGGCGATCTTCAGTTTTCTGAACGGCTTTTGCACGTTCTGTTCCGTTTCCATCGTCCGCCTCCTTACAGAATGATCAGCACGATATCCAGCGCAAGCATGCCAAGCGTCAGCACCGACATGACGACGATGCCGACGATCCAGCCGGTTTTTTTGATCGTATGCGCTTTCATGCGTTATTCTCCGGGAAACCGATAGGATGTGAGCGTCGAAAGCTCCGGCGCATTGCCGTCCGCGTCATATTCGGCGAACAGCATCATATCGCTGACCTTGCGGTCGTCGCTGGAGCGCGCGTTGATCGTTTGCCCCATGAACACCATCGACGCGCTGTTGCCGCCGTCCAGATTCATGGCCTCCTGACAGCCGAGCGACTGCATCAGCTCGGCCATGTCCGCTTCAGTGATGCCGATGGACTTCTTGGTGCGGCCGTCGACCGCAACGAGGATGTAGTGACCGGGCTCGATGTAGCCGAAGATCGTGCGCGGATGGCGCTCGTTCTTCTTGAGTCCCGTCACGGCTTCTCCGTTCTGCACCAGGACCGGACCGAACTGGAACGCCTGCCAGACGCCGCCGTTCCGCTTGTTTTCCGAGTTGAGGTTGAACGACTGGCTCTTTGCGCGGTTGATCGTCTTGACGGAGCCGTCCTTGTAGATGATCGTGATGCCGGAACGGAAGGAGATCTTGCTGTCTTCCACGCCCTTCGTCTTTTTCTGGCCGTTGTGGAGCACCAGACCGGAGTTCATCGTGCCGTTGATCGCAAGCACGGCGTTCTCGCGTGCGGCGAACGCTTCGGGCTCCTCGCGGCCGGAATTGAACTTCCCGTGGCCGAAGCCCATGCGCAGGGTGTTGATGTTGCGGATCCAGACGTCCGCGACATAGTAGACGATCTGCAGGTCCTCATCCTCGCACTGCTTGATCGCGATGCGCAGCTCGTCGCTCTGATAGCTCCAGTCCGCGTCCGCGCCGGTGTCGTGATCGGGGAAGCGGACGGTCGCCACGTCACCCTCCATCGGCGGGCGCGTTGCAAACGGCGCAGCGGTCGGCGCGGGCGTCGGGGCGTCGGAAAGCGTCGCGGCGGGCGTGTCGGAAGGCTGCTGGACAACGACGTCCTCACCCTCCGGAATGGGAGCGGTCTCAGTCGATGCGGCCGGGTCCGTCTCCGTCGAGATCTGCCCGTCGAACGTCTCGCCGCAGCCGATCGCGCCGATCAGAAGCAGAAGACAAAGCCCCGTGATGAACCATTTTTTCAAATGCATATGTGCATACTGTCCTTTCAATACAGAATGTGCAAACGTCCGTCCGCAGACAGACGATACCTTACCGCTTATATCTTACCGCATTCCGCGCAAAAAAAGCAAGTAAAACGCATATCGTTTACCAATTTGATACAATTTTGACGAAAGCGCGTCCGCAGTCCGGCGTCTTTGCATTTGCGCCGTTGACAAATACGGTGAATATGGTAGTATTACACCATGAGACATCCGATCCAATTTCGTCAGCATCATTCACAGACAGCGCGTCTTTTGACCGAGGGCAAGCCGTGGAAGGTCCTCGTGGAATTTGCCGCGCCGATTTTTCTGAGCCAGCTGTTTCAGCAGCTGTACAACACGGCGGATTCGTGGATCGTCGGCAACTTTCTCGGCAAGGAGGCGCTTGCCGCGGTCAACTCGTCCGGCAGCCTCACCTATCTGTTGATCAGCTTCTTCGTCGGCGCGTCGATGGGCGCGGGCATCGTGATCTCGCGCTGGTTCGGCGCGGGCGATCCGGAGCGCGTGTCCCGCGCGGTGCATACCAACATCGTGTTCTCCCTGATCTGCGGGGCTGCGCTGACGGTCTTCGGCGTGGCCATGACGCCGCAGATCCTGCGTCTGATGCAGGTGCCGGAGGACGTTCTGCCGAAATCGACGCTGTACCTGCGCTATTACTTCCTCGGCTCGATCCCGGTCGTGCTGTACAATTCCATGAAGGGCGTCATGAACGCCGTCGGCGACAGCCGCCGTCCGCTGTACTATCTGATCGTTTCCTCGGTCCTGAACGTCGGACTGGACTGGCTCTTTGTCGGCGTGCTGGGCTTGGGCGTCGAATGGGCGGCGATCGCCACGGTCCTTTCGCAGACGGTCAGCGCGATCCTGTGCCTGAGACAGCTGCTGAAAAAGGGCACGGTCTACCGGCTCGAGTGGAAAAAGCTTCGCATCGACAGGCAAAGTCTCAAGGAGATCGTCCGCTACGGCGTGCCGACCGGCGTGCAGAATTCCGTCATCGGATTCGCGAACGTGCTGGTGCAGACGAACATCAACAGCTTCGGCAAGCTCGCCATGGCGGCCTGCGGCTCGTATTCGCGGATCGAAGGCTTCGTGTTCCTGCCGATCATGAGCTTCTCGATGGCGCTGACAAGCTTTATCGGACAGAACCTCGGCGCAAAGAAATACGACCGCGCAAAAGCCGGCGCGCGGTTCGGCATCCTCACGTCGCTGATCATGGCGGAGGCGGTCGGCATTGTGCTGTTCTTCTTCGGCGACACCTTCATTTCGTTCTTTATCAGGGGCAGCGATACGTCACTGACCGTCAAGCTCACCGCGCTGATCCTGAGACAGTTCGACGTCAAGCCGCTGTCCTTCTTCAGCGGCGACGACACGGCGGCGGTCGCCCAGATCCTTGCGATCGGACTCAAACAATGCCGCGTGGAATCGCTGTTCTTCTTCCTGCTCGCGTTCTCGCACGCGGTCGCGGGCATCTGCCGCGGCGCGGGCAAGGCGATCGTGCCGATGATCATCATGCTGGCGGTGTGGTGCGTGCTGCGCATCATCTATATCACCGTCGCCATGGCGATCGACCACAACATCCTGCTGCTGTTTGCCGCCTACCCGCTGACCTGGTTCATCAGCTCGGTCATCTATTTCATCTATTATAAGAAATCCAACTGGATCCACGGCTTCGAGACATGAGGGCGCGGGCGTACCCTGTGGATGGTACGCGCGGCGCAGGCCGCATATCGCGCCTGCGCAAGCAAGCATATCGAGCTGCCGCAGCGCGGCAGTATATCGTGTTTGCGTTTCGCAAACATATCGTACGGCGTCAGCCGCCCAAATTGCCCCTGCGGGGTACGATATTCCTTCGGAACGATATACCTGCGGCACGATATGCGCCTTCGGCGCGCGACAATCCCTCCGCCTCGCTTCGCTTCGGCACCTCCCTTTGCACAAGGGAGGCAAGGCCGTTTCATAAAAACAGGGCCCGCGGGCCCTGTTTTTGCATGCGATGGATTACTGTGCGATTTCCGGCGTCGGCTTTGCGTCGAGGATCAGGACGATGCGGCCCATGGTTTCGGACACCTCGCCGAGCCGTTCCGTGATCGTCAGCCCGAACGTGCCGGTGTCGAGATCGACGTCGCGCACGGCGCGGCACAGGATGTAGCGGCCGTCCTCCTCGATGATCGAGAAAAAGCCGTCCTTCTGCGCAAAGTCCGACAGCGCCGATTCGTGCGTGTCGAAGCGGAACCAGCCGACCTTGCTCATCGCATCCTCGTTCGAGCCGTAATGATAGGTGTACAGCAGATCCGGCACGTCGTCATAGTCCAGATCGGTCAAAAGCACGTCGACCGCGCCCTTGCCGTCCTCGCCCTCGCCGAGCCGGTAGTATTCGCCGTTTTCGACCACGTACGAGCAGCCGACGTCAATGCTGCGGATCACCGTAAAGCCCTCCGCGCCGTCCGGGGTCAGGTCGATCCAGCGGGCGGGGTCGGAAAGCACGTCGGCGTAGTCCGCGATGTGCGATTCGGGAAGGTCCAGCTTTTCGATCGGCGGCGCGGCGTCGGGATGACGGTCCGCGGAATAGACGCGATCGGGCAAAGGCGTGGGTTCCGGCGTCGCCGTCGGCGCCGCGGTGCTTACGCCGCTGCGCACGCACCCGCGGCGAACGCGCAGCGTAACGAGTACCGCGCCGACCAAAAGAATGACCGCGATCACGATGCAGGCGACGACAAACGCGCCCTTTGACAGTGTTTTTTTCCAGATCGGTGATTTCTTGGTTTCCATCAAAACTCCTCCAATGCGTGTATTGCCCCGCATAAGCCCTCGTTCAGCCGCGCAAGGTGGATCCCGTCGATCAGACGGTGATTGACCTGCACGGTATAGGACAGCGTTTGTCTGCCCTGCGCATCGGTCGTGAACCGTCCCCACAGGATGCGCGGCGTGCTGTCCGTATTGTCGAGCGGAAACTCCTGCGCGATGTGCGTATAGTCAAGCCACGGCATCGACGACAGGTATACGTCGTGCCCCGTTGCGTCCGCTTCGGCGGTCGGGATCGGCGAAGCGCTTTGCGATTCCGCCGCCTTGCAGCGCGCCGCAAAGGCGGCCGGGGATTCGCCGTCGATCCACTCGACGCCGCAGATGCCGAACAGCTCGTCGTCCCACGGACAGGTGTAGGACGGGTTGCGGTGATCCAGCAGATACACGTCGTCGCCGCGCAGCTCATAGCGGAACGCCTCGACGCCGTTCACCGCCTTCATCGTGGCCCACATCATCGTCGCATAGAAGGACACGCCGGTGCGCCTGGCGTACGCGACCGCGTCCGTCACGTCGAGCCGCCACGTCACGCTGTAAAACGGCACCTCAAGCCGCGCAAAGAGCGCGTCGTGCGCGTTTCGCTTCCAGTTGTTCCGGTCGATTTTTCGCTCCATGCTCAGAACACGCGCCGCGCGAACACGAACGCTTCCTTCCAGTAATTGCTTGTGATCTTCGTCGTGATGACCTTGCCCTCGCTCGTGGACGGATAGATCATCTTACGGTCGCCGAGATAGATGCAGACGCAGTTGACGCTCTCGTTGCCGGACGTCATAAAGAAGCACAGGTCGCCCGGTTCCAGCTCGTCGATCGAATCGATCCGCTGCCAGTCCTCGACCTCGGAATAGCCCTTGCTGGTCTTGTGACGGACCTTGACGCCGACCTGATTCAGGCAGTAATAGACGAACCCGCCCGGGTCAAAGCCGTTGTCCGGGCTCTTGCCGCCGCGGGCATACGGATAATCGAGGCAGGATTTTGCGGTCTCACAGAACGCCTCGGTCTTGGTCTGATCGGACGCGCGCGGCGTCAGATCCTCCGGCTCCGCGGTGGGCTCCGGCGTCGGGACCTCGGTGGGCTCCGGCGTGGGGATCTCGGTGGGCGTCGGCGTCGGCACGGCGGTCGGCTCCGGCGTCGGCGTCGGCGCTTCCGTCGGCACGGTTTCGCTCGTGTTCGTCTGCGGCTCTTCGGTCGGCGCAGGCGTTTCGATCTGGCCGACGATCTGTATCTTCTCGGTATCCGGTTCGGAATCGATGATCCTTGCCTGCGACGAGCAGCCGAGCGCCGTCAGAAGGCCCAAAGCGGCCGCCGCCGCACGCAGCAGTTTCTTCATTCGGATACACCTCCCATCGTTTCATGTGCATCTATTATAAAAAACGAATGTCACCGAACCGTAAACGGAATGTGAACAATTCGTTATTTATCGGCCCGTCCGCAGACTTTTTTCGGACGATCGACACAAACCGCGGATCGGGAGGCCGGGGTCGGCCTCCCCTGCACGGCGGGGCGCCGAGGGACTCTCCGCTTCGCTTCGTTACATGGTGCAATCGGAGCCTGCGTTTTTCGTGCGCAGCTCCGGCTGCGCACTTTTTTGTAAAAAAGATGCGGCATGTAAAATCAAACGCGTTTTATGACCGCCCTTTCAGTGAAAAAACAAATGAAGGATACAATTATGAAAAAACGATTTCCCTGTTTCCTGCACTGCTGATGTGTGCGGCGCTGCTGCCGTTTACCTTAGGGGCGGCACATGCGGACGCTGAAGGACAATTGTCCGATTCCGTGTATTGGTCGTTTGATGCGGCAAACGGCAAGCTGACGATCGGCGGCACCGGCGAGATCCCCGGGTTTATTTACGGACAGGTTCGTCCGTGGGGAGACTATGCAGATGCGATCCGCGAGATCGAGATTCTCGACGGCGTGACGGCAATCGGCACTTACGCTTTCCAAAGTCATGGAAGCCTCAAAAAGGTCACGATTCCAAACAGCGTCACACGGATCGACCATAGTGCCTTTCATTATTGCAGAGCGCTGCCGTCGATCACGATTCCGGACTCTGTGACGGAGATCGGAGAATGGGCATTTTATCAGTGTGCTTCGCTCAACGATATCACGCTCAGCAAAAACCTCGATCGTCTGCATCGCTATGTGTTCAATGATACCGGCTGGTGGAATTCGCATGCAGACGGGCTGCTGTACCTCGGTAATGTGCTGGTGGGCTTCAGGAATACGACGCCCGAGATCGTCAGGTCGAAGACGGCACGCGGCTGATTGCGGACCGGGCGCTGTATCATTGTCCGACGATCCGGAAGCTGATCGTAAGCGACAGCGTAAAGAGTATGCTTCGCTTCTCGGGATGACACGCGGATTTCCGTCAAGAAACACGCCGACGGACCGGCCGGTCCCTTTTTTGTGCCCCGTGCGCGGAATGCAAGGCTGTTTTTGCCGCGGCGGGGCGGAAATCGGCGAAATACGGTTTGCTTTTTCAAAGAAGGCATGATATAGTATATATGTAGTACTATATTTACAGAACGGAGGGACAGAATATGAAGAAATGGCTTGCAATGCTGCTGTGCATCGTGATGCTGCTGAGCATGCTGCCCACGGCGATCGCCGAGGAGGACGAACAGCCCGATACGGAGCTGCCCGAGGTCGAAGCGGCAGGGGAGCCCGCGCAGGAGACGTCCGACATTGAGCTGCCGGAGATAGAGCCCGCCGAGGAGCCGGAAGGGTTCGTCGAACCGGTGGAGGAACAGCCGATGGCAAGCGTTCCGGTCAACGCAAGCTACTTTCCGGACGCGAATTTCCGCGCATGGATCAAGGCGAACATCACCGGCGGCAGCGATACGCTGACGCAGGCGCAGATGGATGCCGTGACGTCCATGGACTGCATGGGCGAGAACATCGCCTCCCTGAAGGGCATTTCCCGGTTCAAGAATCTGGAGTATCTGTATTGCGGGCACAACGCGCTGACCAGCCTCGATCTGGACAACAACAAAAAGCTGCTGGTCGTGTACTGCGAGCAGAACCAGCTGACCAAGCTCAGCATCTCCGCCTGTACGAATCTGTATCATCTGAATGCCAGCAACAACAAGTTCACATCGATCAACGTGTCCTACAACAAGAATCTGGAGGGTCTGTTCCTCGACGACAACCAGCTTGCCAAGCTGAACGTCGAGAGCAATCCGAAGCTTGTGGAGCTGAGCGTTGCGAACAACAAGCTTACGGAGATGAAGACTGCGAAGAATACCGAGCTGAGGATCCTGGATCTTGACCGCAACCAGATCAGCAAGCTGAATCTCGCCAATAACACCGAGCTTACGCATCTGTCCGTGAACCGGAACAAGCTGACGGCGCTGGACGTCACGGCCAACACAAAGCTCGTCAGCCTGTCTGTGAATTACAACAATCTGACGGCGCTGGACGTCACGAAGGCGACGAAGCTGGAGGAGCTGGACGCGAGCTTCAATGCGCTGAAGAGCATCAACGTCACCAAGAACACGAAGCTCAAGGAGCTGAATGTGAATGAAAACGGCGACATCAAGGCGCTGAATGTCAGCAAGAACACCGCGCTCACCGTGCTGAAGTGCGACGGCAACCAGATCAAGGCGCTGGATGTGACCAACTGCACGAAGCTGGTTGAGCTGTCCGCCTGCGGCAACCTGCTGCGAGCGCTCGATGTGACCAAGAACACCGAACTGACGCATTTGGGCCTGTTCGACAACGGCATCTGCGCGATCGACCTCTCAAAGAACACGAAGCTCAAGGAGCTGGGGATCGACAGCAACATGCTCGGCGCGCTGGACGTCAAAAACTGCAAGGAGCTGACGTACCTCGACTGCGGCAACAACCAGATCAAGAGCCTGAACCTGAATAACAACACGAAGCTCCAGGTGCTGTACTGCCAGTGCAATCAGCTCGAGTTTTTGAGCCTCGGCTCCTGCACGCAGCTTGTGACGCTGGACTGCAGCGCAAACCACATCCGCGCGATGCATCTGACGAACAACACGAAGCTGGTGAACCCCGACATTTCGAATCAGGTCACGTCCGACGCCTTGAATCTGACCTACAGCGGCGGAAAGTATCTGTACAACATGAGCAACCTGTTCGAGTCGGGCAGCGAAGCGAACTATGTCAAGCCGTACGACAGCACGTATTCCTACAATTCGTCCACGCGCATGATGACCATGCCCGGCAATGTCACGAGCTTCAAGTATCGATTCGACACCGGCAGAGGCGACATGATCGTCGTCGTCAACAAGTATTATTCCGGCGACTTCACGGTCGAATTCAGCAGCGGCGCAGTGGAGTATAAGGGCACCACGCCGTACGTCGTCTACACCGGTTCGGAATGCCGTCCCGACTTCGTTGTGAAGAAGAGCAACGGCCAGTATATCAGCCAGGAGGATGGACAGTATGGCTTCTGGTATACCGACAACGTGAAGCCCGGCACCGGCATGCTGCATGTGCGCATGTACGGCAGCGGCGTGGAAAAGACGCTGTGGTTCAAGATCTACATGCCCGCCACGACCGGCACGACCGTTGAGAACATCTCCACGGGCATCTGGATCACGTGGAAGGCCGTCAAGGACGCAAAGGGCTATGTCATCTATCGCCGCGCGTGGAATCTGGCTTCCTCCGGGTGGACCGACTTCCAGCGCTGGAACAACACGACCGACACCGAATGGCTCGACGAAAAGGTCTATGCGGGCACGCGTTACCAGTACGGCATCAAGGCGTACTACAGCGATCCGATGGACAACTATAACCTCGGCCTTGTCGGTCCGCTGAAGACCACGGTCCGCATCACCACCCGCACGCTGAATTCCGTAACGCCCGGCAGCAAGCAGATCACCGCAAAGTGGAGCGGCTCGAAGAACTTTACGGGATACGAGGTGCAGGTCGCGACGGATCAGGAGTTCAAGCAGAACGTCAAGACGGTGAAGATCGAGAAGGCCTCCACCGTGCAGACGACGATCAAGAACCTGAAGGGCAACACGACGTATTACGTCCGCGTCCGCTCGTACCATATCTTCGACGGCACGACCTATTACGGCGGCTGGTCGACCTATAAGACCTGCAAGACCAAAGCCTGAACCGCATAACAACAGAGAAGGGACCGCTCGGTGAAGCGGTCCCTTGCGTTTCGCGAACCGCGGCCGGATTTGAAAAACCGGCTGAAAAAAGGCCTTGACACGGCGGAAATCATCCGTTATAATAACCGTGCTATGGCGGTGTAACTCAGTTGGCCAGAGTAGTCGGTTCATACCCGACCTGTCATCCGTTCGAATCGGATCGCCGCTACCAAGTTTACAACAGACGTTAAAGTGGAAGTCACTTTGATGTCTGTTGTTTTTTTATCGGTGCTGACCTCGATCCGTTCGATCAGAAGATTGATCGCCCGTTTGTCCGGCGCTTCCCGGATCGCCTGCAGCCACTTGATGATGGCATCCGAAGTATACTCCTCAGGCGGTTCGGTGTTTTCCAGCGTCTCGATCTCGTTTTTGATCTCGTTCATGCGCGCACTGATGTCGGCGACGACGTCCGGCGCAAAAGCGGACGTGGAGAGATTCCGGATCAGGTTGTTGTATTCCGTCCGCTTCTGATCGATCTGCTTCTTGATCGCCGCTGCAAACGATTTACGGCATTCCTTCTTGTGATCCTTGTAGGAACGCAGAAAGTGCGCGATCTTGATCTGCATCGGTTCGGAGATCAGTTCGTTCAGATAATCCTTCACAGCTTTGAGGAGCACGTCCTCGCGCACCGTCGGCGCGCCGCAGTTATCCTTACAGGCATAATACACATACTTGTCACCGTGCCGGTTCGGCGACCGGTGGACGTGCATCTTAGCTCCGCACTTGCAGTAGACAAGTCCGCTGCAGAGAAACTCGTTCTGCTTTCTTCCGCATTGTTTTCGTGAATCCATGATTTTCTGCACCTCATCAAATGTATTTTTGTCCACGATCGCCGGGATCCCGCCGTCGATCCGAATGATATTCTCGGATTCCTCCCGCTCTTTGCGATGCCGGCATCCTTCCAGGGAGTACACATAGATCCCCGCGTACTTCTCGTTCCGCAGGATCTCGTAGATCTGGGGATACTTGATCTCTTTTCCGAGCCTTCCGCGTACGCCCGCTTCCTTCATCTCGCGCATCACGCCCAGAAAGCCGTTGCGGTTCAGCGCGGCGTCGTACATCTTTCTGACCCATATGGCTTCGGACTCGTCGATCACCAGCTTCTGATCGACGATGCGATACCCGAAGGGGGCGGGGCCGCCGTTATGCAGCCCCTTCAACGCAACCTCGCGATGCCCCTTCCGAACCTCCTTTGCGAGGTTCTTGCTGTAATACTCCGACAGCACCCACATCATCTGCTTGGCGAAATCGCCCTCAATGCTCTGTCCGAAGTTCTGCGCGACGGCGATGATCGGAATCTGTTCCTTGTCCAGCAGCTTGGACAGACGTACGTGCTCCTCCAGTGAACGCGCCACGCGGTCGTACTTGTGGATCAGCAGAACATTGAATTTGTGATTATGCGCGTCCTCCAGCATGTTTTTATACTGTGTACGCTGGTCTGTCTTTTCCTCGGTGCCGGAGATCGCCTCGTCGGAATAGATGCGGTAGATGTCCATTCCGTTGTTGTTCGCGAATTCCGAACACGCCCGGACCTGTGCCTGTGTGCTCATTTCCGTCTGATGATCGGAACTGAACCGTGTGTAAATCGCAGCCTTCAATCTGCATTCCTCCCTTCCGTGTTATCGGGGATATCCATCCCGAACCCTTCCGCCAGAAATACGGCAAGGTCCCGGACCGTGATCTCCCCGCAGTCCATGTTTGTTCTGGTCACCTGCTTGGTCTTTCTGTTTACGACGTAGTGTGCAATGACCGGGATGCACACCTTTTCCGCCCCGACGCGTTCCGCTTTTTTCATCGTTCTGCCTCACCGGTCAAAAGAAGCGTACCACGGTTCGCCCGAAAACACGAATGTACGGGACGGGAAATCCGAAACTTTTTTAATATTTCGGAAAAAAAGCCGATATTCACGGTTCATCGCTCTTCCTCCCTGTTGCGCTTCTGCGACTTTTTCTGCTGTTCCAGCATCCGTACAATCGCGTTTTTAATCTGCTGCGGTGTATAATCCGGGAAGAAGAGCTGCAGAACGTCCAGAGGGATCTTCACCATCTCGCGCTGATTTGCCTTTTCTTCCGCGAGAATATCGAAGATATCATCCTCCGTGAGCTGTCCGTCCGAAAACAGCTTCTTCATCCGGCAGGCCTGGGAGAGCGAAGGCGTGCATTCCTGCTCTCCCATGGCTTCCAGCACCGCATACTGCATTTCCTCATCCAGATAGGACAGCGCCTCGCCGACGGTCAGCGCCATCTCGCCCCGGTCCATGTAATCCAGCAGTTCCGGGATCAAGTTGGTCAGGCGGATATAGCGCTTGACCTGAGAAGCGCTGTCGCCCTCGGAAATGCGTTGGACAGTGAGCTTCGGACCAACTTGGTCCGAAGTTGCTCGTCCCTGATGCTTGATTGCCTCCATCTTCATCTTGTAAGCGAATGCTTTCTCGCTCGGAAGCAGATGCTCGCGGTGCAGATTGCTGTCCACCATCTGCACGGTCGCGGCGTCACGGTCGATATCGGTGACGATGACCGGGACTTCGGTCAGCCCGGCGAGTTCTGCGGCCTTTGCGCGCCGGTGTCCGGAAATGATCTCGTAATCATCCGTTCCTTCCAGCGGACGGACGAGGATCGGAGATAAGATGCTGTTCTGCTCGATGCTGTCGCGCAAAGCGTTCAGCTCGGCATCCTCCCGTACCTGATACGGATGTTCCCGGAACGGGCGCAGCCGAGC
>JAEEGJ010014939.1_pt1 | contig 18262 bp, 14 predicted proteins | sample 8958761 | NCBI WGS metagenome assembly JAEEGJ01 (sample SAMN16246546, study PRJNA631951) | gut metagenome | biome: gut microbiome; feature: rumen; material: RS-attached | host: Bos | place: Iran: Karaj | collected 2018-10
TTGTCAAAGCACCCGAAGACATCCAAATATAGGTTGAATAGGAGCGTGTCAGGGTCAATGCCAGGAAACATCAACCTTCTCAAACAGGCGTTCTTGAATAGCTTGCGCCGCCTTAATTGTCCGTCAACTTGCTTCTCGCGATAATACCAAAGTTGCAGATAATTGTCATCGGTCAATTGATACAACCCGTCAATCCAATCCTCTCTTTCTATGCGATATAAATATTTGAATCGGATTGAGTAATAGTGCATGAAGTTGGGATAGTCCAAACGCTCCATGTCATTCAGCATATTCTCATCAAAGGATATTACATGTGCGTTTTCATTCTGTTGCTCCGTGGTAGGGTTGTCGAAATATTCTGCATAATCCTCGCTACTGAAGAAATCTGACGGTGAATAAATGCAATCGGATTGATAGGTTTCATAGTTCCCAAATACGCCGTTCATGTATTGGCTTATTCTCGTTCCGCAGTCATCTTCCATAGGCTCGGCTGTGTCAATTACAATCCTGTCGCTGATGGTTTGTGAGATTCTATTAAAATCCACCTTCCCGACAATCTGATCCAGCACATAGACCAGCCTGAAACGCCTCGATACAACACCTTTCTTTTCTTTGTTGTCAGAAAAGCTCATGTAAACGCAAGTGGGTCGTATGGTTAGAGTTGAAAGGTAGTCTTGGATGTTTGTGTATCTGGTGAAGTCGATGTCAACAAATACCGTCTGTGAGCCTCTGAAGAATTTGTCCGACTTATATGACAGTTTCATTGCTCCTTTGTTCGCCCCTTTCTTATATATCGGGTAGCTCTGATAATGCTTGCCGCTTGATGTTTCAATCCAATACTTGTTGTTTGGATCGAAGTCGAACAAATTACAAAACGCATGTCCGCTGGTGGCAAGATTGAGAAAGTCCGTCACCGTTACACTCTGTTCTATGAAAGCCATCTTGTGTTTTCCTACAACCTTGGCACCCTCCCTGCTGAGACATGCCGTAGCTTCTCCTTTGTCTTTGTAAGTGTCTAAACTTACATTTGTTTGAAATTTAAAGTCTTTGATAATATTCATAGCTTTGCAAATGAATTAGTTGGTTAATAAATGATGTCTGTGGGTGATGGTGTTGTAATGATAAGTATTTCTCCATCCCTCCACGCTCTGTTATAGTTACTGTGGCCCATTGTTAGTTTGGCCTCCTTACGGTTCTGAAAAATTTCTCCCGTGGTAATTAACTTGATTTGTGTATTCATGTCGAAATAGTTTTGGTTTGATAATACAGCCCCAGCCACCGTTAATTGTAGTCCACGGTGGCCGAAGTCTGTTTTTAAGATATGATTATAGCTCACGCGGATATATGGCTCTACAGAATTTCCGCGTATATTGATAGTATTTGTTATTTAGCCCAGCGCAAGTTTCTCACATCATCGTTTCCCAAATCTCCGTCGATATGCTCCACGCGGGTATATCTGTCAGGGTCAGGGTTGGGAAGAAATGTGCGCGCTATAAGTTCATCGGTAAACATTTTCTTTCCCTCGATAATAACATAGTTGCGCCCTGTCAATGCGTCTTTATGCTTCTCTAAAATTTGTTCTTCCATCGTTTTACGTATTGTGTTTGTTCTCATCTATAAAGGGTTGAAGGCCTACGGACTGCGTTTTTTCAATTTCACAATAGCAGCGATTCCGATTTTACCTATCTTTACCGCCTCAAACAGATTCACCATGCCATCACCTTTCATCAAATACATTCAAAACGAGCAACATTACACCGAGGTAATATCAAAGGTGGCCACGGTAAAGCAATCGTTATGGATTGGAACCGCCGACATCAAAGACCTCTATGTGATGAAAGGTAAGGAGGGTGTTCCGTTTCTCTCTGTGCTTGCCGATTTGTTGAAAAAAGGCATTGATGTGAGATTGATACACGCCAAAGAACCAGGGGCAATGTTCAGGGATGACTTCGACCGTTACCCCATCCTTGCGACTGAATTGGAAAGGGTGTGTTGTCCGCGCGTACATTTCAAGCTGATGATATTCGACACAGAGACAGCATACATCGGCTCGGCTAATCTTACGGGTGCGGGTATGGGCATGAAAAGTGAAAACCGTCGCAATTTTGAGGCTGGCATACTAACAAATGATCCAGAGTTTGTAGAAGCTGCCATTAACCAGTTTGATAAGGTTTGGATGGGGGCGTATTGTAAAAGTTGTGGTCGGAAGGATGTTTGTATTGATAGGATAGGATAATTATCCAAAAATCTCTCGTTTTGCCTCCTTGTTTTCGAATAAATTATTATTTTTGCAGCGTTTTATGAAATTCGCAAAATACTATAGATGTATGTGCAACAAACTGATAATCGCCCATAAAGCATACGAAGTAGAGAGAATTGATGCCAAGTCAATAAAAGGAATCTCATTGGAAATGCGGACAAGTTTCGTGTTCTACAAGTTGGAGGTTGTTGGACAAAGTATCATCCTTCTCAAACCCAAGTATGCCTTGGAACGCTACACGCCGAGAGCTTGCGCTAAGATGTCTGAAATGGTGTCGAAAGGTAACGGCTCTCCTTGTGCCTTTTGGTTTGATGCGTTAGACTTCAACCAACGGACGAGGTTGATGGAAAAGAATGTATATTTTGTGGTTTCTGATAAATATGCTTTCCTGCCTGGATTGGTGATGGACAGCCGTAACGAAAGAAAAACAGCAACGGAATTGACTGCACCAGCCCAATATGTGCTGCTCTATCACTTGCAAGCAAAGAACTTGGAAAGTCACAGTTCAATGGAATTGTCAGAAATTATGCCATACAAATATCTCACCTTGACCTTGGCTCTACAGGTTTTGCAGGATTTGGAACTATGCACTCTCGTTGTGGATGCCAACAAAGAAAAAAGACTGCATTTCGAGTTGAGAGGAAAAGCGTTATGGGAAAAGGTCTTGCCGTTGTTGAAGTCACCTTTGAAAAAAAGCTTCTATTGCGACAATGTAAAAGAAGAAACATCCTATTTGCAAGGTGGCATCAGTGCATTGGCGCATTATTCCATGCTCGTACCTGATGCAGTGAAAACTTTAGTGGCGGTCGAACGGACGGAAGCGGCCAAACAGGAAAACTTTGAGCGAATCAATTCGTGGGATGGGGCATATAAAATCGAAGTTTGGAAATATCCGCCCATCATTGCCGATGAAGGCTTTGTGGATCGGCTCTCGTTGGCCTTGACTTTGAAAAACGATGAAGATCCACGAGTACACAAGGAAGTTGAACGAATTACTGAAAAGACATGGTTGAAGGATTAGACAAATTCAGGGAGTCTTTAGGCTCTTATTCAGACAATTACATCATCATTGGAGGTACGGCTTGCAATGTCATTCTGGAAGATGCTGGAACTACGCCAAGAGTCACCCACGACATCGACATGATTGTTGTGGTCGAGCAATTGACAAAGGATTTCGTTTCTGCTTTTTGGAGTTTCATCCGTGAAGGTGGCTATACCATAGAAAAACGGCAGCGCAAGGATGGCGAACCCGCTTACGCTCTCTACCGTTTCAGAAGGCCGAGCGAAACAGGCTATCCTAGCCAAATTGAACTATTGGCAAGACATTCCGAATCATTGGGAGAACCGAGAGAAGTCCGTATTGAACCCATACAGATGGAGGATTACCAATACAGCTTGTCTGCCATTGTTTTGGACGATGATTTGTATCGGTTTGTCGTAGGCAACAGTAAAATGGTGAACGGAATCCGAGTGGCATCATTGGAATCGCTGATTTGCCTGAAGGCGAGAGCTTATCTGAATCTTTTGAAAGAAAGAGAAGTTGGGAAGCAGGTGAACAGCGACGACATCAAGAAGCACAGAAGGGATATCGTGTTGCTGGTGGCCGCAAGAACGGAAACGGAACCTGTCAGCGTGCCTGTCTCCATTTTGGACACAATAGATGAGTTCAGGCAGTTAGTGAACACTGAAGAATCGGCTTCTGCCCTGATGAACTCCTTGAGGATTGACAGGGAGCAGTTGAATGTCTATTTGGAGGCATTGGGTGAATTATTTATCGGGGAGGGGCGACAATGAAAATCCAATACGCATCTGACTTACATCTGGAGTTTCACGAAAATGGCTCTTGGTTGAAATCCCATCCTTTACAGGTGACGGGCGATGTGCTGGTACTCGCTGGCGACATCGGCTATCTTGGCGATGACAACTACAAAAACCATCCGTTTTGGGATTGGGCATCAGACAATTATAAACAGGTGATAGTCGTTCCTGGCAATCACGAATTTTACAAATACTATGACATCGACACGATGTATGATGGCTGGGATTTGGAAGTCAGGGAAAATGTCCATTGCCGTTATAATGCAGTCATCCCATTGTCAGATGTCATCGATTTGATAGCCACTACATTATGGTCGAAGATTGAGATTTACGACGCATACCTGACCGAGAAATCAGTTTCCGACTTTTACCGCATCATGGCAAGCGGAAACCGTTTGGACTTCACCAGATTCAATGAGGAACATGAGCGTTGCTTCAGCTTTTTGAAGAATGCAGTTTCCCAGAACAAGGCCAAACACATTATCGTGGCTAGCCATCATGTACCTTCACAACTGCTGACCGACCCGATGTTTAAGGGCAGCACTATCAACGGGGCATTCACGGTCGAGTTGTTTGATTTTATCGCCGACAGCCCGATTGAGTACTGGATTTACGGTCATTCCCACCGAAACATAGACGGTATCATAGGCAATACCAAATGCGTTTCCAACCAGTTGGGTTATGTCTCGCATGGCGAGCATTTGTCGTTTGACAATGGGAAGATGTTTGAAATCTGATTACAATGCGTTTTATTTCTTCCAAGTGCTATTATTATATAAAAGGTGTAGAACTAACGAGGCATCAAAATGAATTAAACGAACCAAAATGTTTCACCTATGTTTCACCTGAGAAAAGAAAAATCCTCCGTAGTTTATTGTAAATCAACAATCTACAGAGGATTCGTCGTACCCGAGGCCGGGATCGAACCGGCACGCCTTTAAGGGGCAAGGGATTTTAAGTCCCTCGTGTCTACCAATTCCACCACTCAGGCACTTACAAAAAATCCCGATTTCACTCGGGACCTTGTGGAGCGGAAAACGAGACTCGAACTCGCGACCCCGACCTTGGCAAGGTCGTGCTCTACCAACTGAGCTATTTCCGCAAGAGCGGAGCGGAAAACGAGACTCGAACTCGCGACCCCGACCTTGGCAAGGTCGTGCTCTACCAACTGAGCTATTTCCGCTTGCGAATTGCGGTGCAAAAATACAACTTTTTTCTTTCCCGCAAGTATTTTTTGAAAAAATTATTTATTGAGCAGTTTTTTAATCTCATTTAGTTTCATCAAAGCCTCTACCGGAGTCAAGGTATCGATGTTCGTATTGAGGATGTCTTCCTTGATCTGCAGTAGCAATGGATCATCCAACTGAATGAAACTCAATTGCATAGGCTCTTCTGGCTTCAAGGCGGCCTTGTCAACCTGATCGCCAGTGTGTGACTTTTCTAATAAGGTCAGCAGTTTTTCGGCGCGTTCCACCACTTTTTTCGGCATACCGGCCATGGCAGCCACATGGATACCGAAGCTGTGATTGCTACCGCCGCGTTTCAGCTTGCGCAGGAAGACTACCTTGTTGCCGACTTCCTTCACCGTCACGTGGTAGTTCTTGATTCTTGCGAAAGAGGCCTCCATCTCGTTCAGTTCGTGGTAGTGGGTGGCGAACATCACCTTGGCGCGGCTCACAGGATGGTCATGTAGGAACTCAGTAATAGCCCAAGCAATGCTGATGCCGTCGTAAGTGCTGGTGCCACGCCCGATTTCATCAAGCAGCACAAGGCTTCGCGATGACACATTGTTCAAAATGCTCGCCGTTTCGTTCATCTCCACCATGAAAGTAGATTCGCCTGAAGAAATGTTGTCGGAAGCGCCTACACGAGTGAAGATCTTGTCCACCAACCCAATTCTTGCCGAGGCCGCTGGCACGAAACTGCCCATCTGTGCCATGAGCACAATCAAGGCGGTTTGGCGCAGCAAGGCCGATTTACCTGACATATTGGGACCGGTGATGACGATGATCTGTTGTTTGTCCTTGTCGAGATACACGTCGTTGGCGATGTAGCTCTCGCCTGCAGGTAGCATCTGCTCAATCACAGGATGCCGCCCGTCTTTGATGTCAAGCACGTATGAATCATCTATGGTAGGCTTTACATAATTGAACTTCAATGCAGTGTCGGCGAAACTCACCAGGCAATCCAGATGTGCCACCAATGAAGCATCACGCTGAATCGGCTCCACAAATTCACATACGGCGCTCACCAACTCGGCGTAAATTCTTTGCTCGATACCTGCAATCTTTTCTTCCGCTCCGAGAATCTTTTGTTCGTAGACCTTCAGTTCTTCGGTGATGTATCGCTCCGCATTGGTAAGCGTTTGCTTGCGGATCCACTCGGCCGGCACCTTGTCCTTATGGGTGTTGGTCACTTCCAAGTAATAGCCGAATACATTGTTGTAGCCCACTTTCAAGGAGGATATTCCCGTGGCTTCCATCTCACGTCGTTGAATGCCTTGCAGGTATTCCTTTCCTGAATGAGATAGCCCTCGCAGTTCATCCAGCTCGGCATCAACGCCATTGGCGATGAAGTTGCCTTTGGAAAGTAGGGCAGGAGCTTCAGGGTTCAAGGTCGTTTTGATACGCTCGCGGATGCTTACACAGGGATCCAGCTGCTCGGCATAGCTTTTCAGAGCCTCATGCTGGCTTTCGGAACAGAGGCTCTTTAGTGTTTCAATCTGATCCAAAGCCCTTCCCACCTGCAACAACTCACGCGGATTCACTTTTGAGAGTGACACTTTCGAAATCAATCGCTCCAGGTCATTGATGGCACGGAAGGCATCCTGAAAAAGCCCAATGGCTTCGTGGTGTTGGGTAAAATGTTCCACCACGGCATAACGTGCCTCAATCTGTTCTTTATTTTTTAAAGGTAACGCAATCCAACGTCGCATCAGTCGGCTGCCCATGGGGGAGACGGTCTTGTCGATGATGTCGATCAAGGTCTTGGCATTGGCATTTGGGGTGTGTAACAGCTCCAAATTCCTGATGGTGAACCTATCCAGCCACACAAACTGCCCTTGGTCAATTCTCGAAAGCGAAGCAATATGGTTGATCTTGTCATGCTGCGTCTCTATTAAATAATGTATGCAGGCACCTGCCGCCACAATGCCTTTCGGGAAGTCGTCCACGCCAAAGCCTTTGAGCGAGGTGGTTTGAAAATGCCGGTTGAGCACCTCGTTGGCGTAATCCTCGGTGAATACCCAGTCGTCGAACACGGTGAGGAACAGCTTTCCTCCAAACAAGTCGATGAAATCGCGCCGTTTGTTGCGCTGGATAAGCACTTCTGAAGGGTTGAAGCTCTGCAGCAGTTTGTCAATGTACTCGTTGTTGCCTTGGGTGAGATAGAACTCGCCGGTGGAGACATCCAAAAATGCCACTCCGGAGATGTCTTTGTCCAGATGCACAGAGGCCAGGAAGTTGTTTTCCTTCTGCTCCAACACATTGTCGTTATAGGTCACGCCTGGGGTTACCAGTTCGATAACACCGCGTTTCACTAATTTCTTGGTGAGCTTAGGGTCTTCCAACTGTTCGCAGATGGCCACTTTCATACCTGCCCTGACCAGTTTGGGTAGGTAGGTGTCAAGGGCATGGTGGGGGAACCCTGCCAGTTCAGGCGATTCCGCTTGAGCGTTGGATCGTTTGGTCAATACAATGCCAAGCACTTCCGCGGCTTTCACGGCGTCCTCTCCATAAGTCTCGTAAAAATCGCCTACTCTGAATAGCAGCATCGCATCGGGGTACTTCGCCTTAAACGAGTTGTACTGCTTCATCAGCGGCGTTTCGCTGGTTCCTTTTGTCATCTCGATATTTTTGCCTGACAAAAATAAGAAATTCTCAAACATAACGGTTCGTTGCTTTGTTTTTTCCCTACCTTTGTATTGAATTAAATTGGTGTATCTCTATGCGCAAGCTTTCGATGGAGGAGCTTCATAGGCTCTCGAAGGATCAGTACAAGGAAGTGACCAAGCTTCCTGTGGTTGTGGTTCTTGATAACATTCGCTCGTTGAGCAATGTGGGTTCAGTGTTTCGTTCCGCCGACGCTTTCAGGATCGGGGAACTGTTTTTATGTGGTATCACGGCTTGCCCGCCCCATCGCGAAATCCATAAAACGGCGTTAGGTGCCGACGAAACGGTGCCGTGGCGGTATTTTGCCACAGTCGAGGAAGCGTGTAAGGAACTTCGCTCTTTAGGTTACCGTATCTACGCCGTGGAGCAGGTGGAAGGTAGCGTGATGCTCCAGGACTTCATGGCGGAGCCCAACATGGCTTTCATCCTTGGCAATGAAGTCGATGGTGTCAGCGACGAGGCCTTGCCCTATTGCGACGGTGCCGTAGAGATACCACAACAAGGTACCAAGCATTCACTGAATGTTTCAGTTTGCTCTGGAATTATCATGTGGCATTTGTTCCAACAACTCTTCCTAAATCGAACGAAATAGGGCGTGGTAAAGACTTTTTGTTGATAAAAAAAGTTGAAAAAACATGGATTTATTTGGTTGAAAAGAAAAAACTTTCTAATTTTGTTCGGTTTTTAGTGTGTAATAGAAACAAATAGATTCAAAATTATTATAAACTAAATCATTTAATTATGAAGAATTTGACGTTTGCAAAATTGATGATGATTGTCATGATGGCAATCCTTCCTATGTCATTCTTTGCTCAGAAGAAGCAAAATCTTCCTGTGGAGAGGTATTTCTACATCTTCGCAGATGGTGGTCTCTCCATTAACCACACTGACCTTGCCAATTACGGTTTCATTCCGTTTGCCCAGAATGGTAAGTTCGTGTTTAACGATGGTTACGTCTTCAAAAACTTTGACGGCGAAGTCGGTATCGGTTACCAAATTGGTAAGGTGATCGGTATTAATGGTAGATTTGGAACTGGTACCTTGGGTGGTGAAAAACATAATCAATTGCTTACCCCCATCAATGGTACAACCGATTACAGTGACCTCAAGCTGATTAAGACCACTTTCATGGAAGCTAACGTGAATTTGACCTTCAACTTGACCAACTTGTTCTTCGGCTACAACCCAAGAAGAGTGTTCAACTTCATTCCTCACATCGGTTTCGGTGGTATCCGCTACCATGCAGGTGCTGTCCAGCGTATGCTTACAACAGGAGCTGAAGGCACAGGCGCTAACATCCTCGATGCTAAGAAAGATGCTGAACTGACCTACACCGTTCCCGTTGGTCTTGAACTGAACTTCAACGTCAGCAGAATGTTGGACATCTATCTCGATTACACTTTCACCTGGGCTGGCAACGACAAGCTGGATCAGGTTCAGAAAGTGTTCTATCCTGAAGGCCCAACCGGTAAGAGAGTCATTGATGACATCCAAGTCGTCAACGATATGTACAGCCACCTCAACCTCGGTCTCCGTCTCAAGTTCAACAAGAAACCTTGCGACATTGAAACCATGGCTGCCAACGCTGACCAAATCACCATGAAAACCAATCCTGATCCGCTTGAGGAACATGATGGTAAAGTTTGCTTCGACGTGATCTTCACCGTCCCTGCTAACTACTTCGAGAAGGAAGCTGTCATGAACATCACTCCTACCATGGCCTACAACGGTGGTCAGGTGGCCCTCGATCCTGTGACCTTCGTGGGTGAAAAGGTTAACACCGCCAATGCTGACTTCCAAGTCAACTACAAGAACGGTGGCGAATTCACCAAGCATTACTGCACTGATTTCGTTCCTGAGATGGAAAGCGGCAAACTCATGGGCAATCCTATGTTCTATGTGTACAATGGCACCATCTATCCTACCCAGGATGAGATCGTGAAGAACACCTACTTCACTCAGGGCGGCGACAGAGTCATCACCGACGGCGTGGTCGTTACCGTTGTGAAGTGCGAAGTTGACAACGTTAAGGCTGTGGTTAGCGACAACAGCGTCAACGTTTCTTGGAACGGCAATGCTGAATCCTACGATGTGTTCATCGGTCATGAATTCAACAATGTTGCTACCGTGACTGGCGTCAAGGGCAACAGATACGTCTTCGAAAACGTTGAACCCGGTGACTATGTAGTCTATGTTAAAGCTAACTGCCAGAAGGGCGCTACCAGCGAATGGCAAGGTGGTGCTACCGCTACCATCCAGGCTCCAAGACTGCCTATCGCAATCTTCTACTTCGACTACAACTCATCTAACCTGAAGGCCAACACCAAGCTGAACAAGGAAGCTGCTAAGGCTATCGCAGCTAAACTCGCCGCTGGTGAAGCTATCAATGGTTTCGAAATTGAAGGCTGGGCATCACCTGAAGGTGAACTCGAACTCAACAACAACCTGGCTAACGACCGTGCCGATGCTGCCGACAAGGCTATCAAGGCTCAGTTGAAGAAGGTGAAACTGAACGAAAAAGACTTCACATTCTCAGCTCAAGGCTTCGGTCCTGACTGGAATAAGTTCATCGAACTCGTCCAGGCTTCCAACATCGCCGACAAGGATCAGATCGTCCGCGTGATCCAAAACAGCAAGAACCGCGAACAGGAGATCAAGAACATGATCAATGTTTATCCTGAACTCGAAAAGGATATCCTCCCGCTGATCCGTCGCGCTGAAGTCTTCGTCAAGTAATCTTGACAAGATGAAGATCAAAAAAGGCCGCTCAATCGAGCGGCCTTTTTTTGTTTATAACACAATTCGATGTACCCCTATTTCGTAAGGTTGGTTGATCGCCTCGATGATTTGCTGATAGTCTTTCTCGTTGGCCACGAAATCAAGCCTGTTGGTGTCTAAAACCAAAATGCGCATGTCGTCCTGCTGCTGCTTGATGAAATCGAAATAGCCTCGTTGCACATTCTCCAGATATTCATTGGTGATGTCTTGCTCGTAGGTGCGTCCGCGCTTGCGGATGTTGTACTGCAGGTGGTCAACATCCAAATACAAATACACCATCAGTTCCGGCTTAGGAGTATTGGAGAAGATGATGTTGAAAAAGCGTGCAAACAAATCGTACTCGTCTTCCTGTAGGTTGTTGCGTGAGAAAATCAACGACTTGGCTACATAATAGTCCGAAATGATGAAGTCGTGAAACAAATCGAGATTGGCCAATTTGTCCTTCAATTGCTGAAAACGTAAGGCCAAAAAGGTCATCTCCAACTGAAAGGCGTACTTGTCAGGCTCCTTGTAGAACTTCGGCAGAAACGGGTTCTTGTCAGCCTCAAACTCCTCCAATACCAACTTTCCGTTGAAATCGTTGGCGATGCGGGTTGCTAATGTGGTCTTACCCGCACCGATGGTTCCTTCGATGGCAATGAAATTATAATTCATAGTTTCTCAAGCAATTGCGTTTGACTTAAATTGAAAACAGGATGCAAAAAGTCAGGGATGATCTCACATAAAGGCTCCAAGGCAAACTTGCGCAAATGCAACAACGGATGTGGAGCAGTCACCTTGGCCGTGTTGATAATCCTGTCGCCATAATACAAGATGTCCAAGTCGACTGTGCGAGAGCAGTAGCCCTTTTGCTCAGGGTGCCTCACACGACCCAACTCCGCTTCAATACCCATCAGCGCATCCATCAGGTCGTCGGGCTCAAGTTCAGTCTCCACCACCAATAGCTCGTTCAAGAACCATTCCTCCGCCTCGAATCCCCAAGGCTCTGTGGTGTAAGCCGAGGAACGCTCTACCAACATCCCACACCTATTATTAATAAGCGTGCAGGCTTGCTCCAATAAAGCCTTCTTGTCGCCCATGTTCGACCCAAATAAAATATAACATCTTGTCATGTTGCAAAGATAATGATTTTGGTTTAACTTTGCGCCTGCGATACAAAACTCTAAAACCATGAAATTTTCAAAAGTACTGCTTGCTGCATTTCTCGGCACATTGATCGCTTTGTTGATCACCTTTTTTGTAAAAGTCGGCGTGGTTTCATCCATGATTTCCGGCATGTCGAAAGACACTGAGACTTCCACTGATGTGAAGCCGAACTCAGTGCTTTACATGAAACTCAATTACGAAATTCAGGACCGTTCTGTTGACGATCCCTTTGGCTCCATCAACTTCAGCTCAAAGGAAATGCTTGAATCAACTGGCTTGAACGTGATCCTGCGTAACATTGAACATGCTAAGACGGATCCCAATATCAAGGGTATCTATATGGAACTGAGTAGCATACCAACCTCAACGGCTACCTTGCAGGAACTCCGTGATAAACTCATTGAATTCAAGGAATCGGGCAAGTTCATCGCATGCTATGGCGAGACCTACTCGCAAAGCGCTTACTATATGGCCTCTATTGCTGATCATATCTGGCTGAACCCAGAAGGAGTGATCGACTTCCACGGTATGGCTTCACAAATCATGTTCTACAAACACCTGTTTGAGAAACTTGAGGTTGAGATGCAGATTGTCCGTGGTCCCAACAACCGCTTCAAGAGCGCCGTGGAGCCTTATTTCCTCGACAAGATGAGTGAGGCTAACCGCGAACAGATGGATAAGCTGTTAAGCACCGTTTGGGGTCAGATCCTTGTCGCCATCAGCGAAAGCCGCAACATCAGCGTGGAGCAGCTCAACCAGATTGCCGACAACTTAGAGTTGATGACTGACGCTAAGGTTGCCTTGAATTACGGTTTGGTTGATCAGCTTTATTACAGGGATCAAGTGCTGGCTGAGCTGAAAACCATGACTGGTAGCAGCGATAAGATCAACGCAATTAACAACGAAAATTACGCCAAGTCCTATAAGACCAAGAATCCTAGCAAGAATGAAGTGGCTATCATCTACGCTTCAGGTCAGATCTATGACGGTAAGGGCAGCGAAGACAATATCTATTCCGAGAACCTCTCCAAGACCATCCGTGAGGCTCGTGAAGACAAAGATGTGAAAGCTATTGTGTTGCGCGTCAACTCACCTGGTGGCAGCGCCTTGGCTTCAGCCATCATCGGCCGCGAGCTCGACCTCACCAAGGAGGTGAAACCTATTATCGTTTCAATGGGCAACTACGCAGCCTCAGGTGGTTACTGGATTTCAGCTAAGGCTGACTATATCTTCGCTGATCCTACCACTCTCACAGGTTCCATCGGCGTGTTTGGCACCTTCCCGAACCTTCAGGGACTTCTCAACAATAAGATTGGTTTGACCTTCGACGTGGCTAAGACCAACGAGAACGCCGACTTCGGCAGCGTGACCCAGCCGCTCACTCCATTCCAATATGCCAAGTTGCAGGAGAATGTGGTGAAGACATACGATGACTTCACTCGTCGTGTGGCAGAGGGCCGTGGCCTCCGTCAGACTTATGTCGACAGTATCGGTCAAGGCCGTGTGTGGGCTGGTGCCGATGCCATCGAAATCGGTCTCGTTGACCAATTGGGTGATATGGAAGATGCCATCGCTTTCGCCGTTGAAAAAGCTGGCTTGGGTGATGATTACAAGGTGACCGAGTTACCTAAGGAGAAGGACTTCTTCACCCGTATTATGGAGTCGTTCAACTCCAATAACGACCTCGACGCCGCTTTGCGTCAGAAGATGGGTGTTTATTACCATTACTTCGAAGGAATTGAAAATCTCCAAAAGAACACGGGCATTCAAGCGAGGATGCCGTTCGATTTGGTGATTGAGTGATCAAAGAAAAGGGCTGCATTGCAGCCCTTTTTTATTAGTATTCCGCCAATACTTCCTCCCGTTCCATCTGCTTCTCACCCCAGTCGTCCATTAGCTTTTGGAGTTCCTCTTTTTTCTTGCCATACGACCAAAACAGGTCGTTGTCAACCTTTACCTCCGGATGTTGGTCGGGATGACTCATAATGTCGTCCATAACAGCCAATTCCTCTTCCATCTTACCGATGGCATCCTCCAAACGCTGAATCTCCTTGTCAACCTTGCGCAGCTTGGCATCGATCTGCTTCTTGCGCTCGTAGTTGATCTTGTTTTGCGACACGGGTTCAGACGTAACGTTTTTAGGTTGTTGCTTGGCAGCGATCTCTAATTCCTTCAAGTGGCTAAGGTTTTTCTGCTCCAAGAAATCATAGATATCGCCAATATATTCCTTGATGTTGGGCTTACGGAATTCGTACACTTTGTTGGTGAGCCCTTGCAGGAAGTCACGGTCGTGGGAGACGATGATGAGGGTGCCGTCGTATTGGATCAAAGCGTTTTTCAGGATGTCCTTCGAGAGCATGTCCAAGTGGTTGGTAGGCTCGTCCAAGACCAGCAAATTGGTAGGGAAGAGGAGCATCTTCGCCAACGAAAGACGGGCTTTCTCGCCGCCTGAAAGCACTTTCACCTTCTTGTCGATGTCATCGCCACGGAACAGGAAAGCACCCAGCAGCGCCTTGACCTTGAGCCGCATGTCGCCAACGGCCACGTCATCCAAGGTCTCAAACACGGTCTTATTCATGTCGAGCATGTCCTGCTGGTTTTGGGCATAGTACCCGATCTTGACCTCATGGCCGAGCTTTACCTCGCCCTCATGGTCAAGCACTCCACAGATGATCTTCGACAAGGTGGATTTGCCTTCGCCATTTCGACCAACAAAAGCAATCTTCTCACCTCTTGGAATCAACAAATTGACATCTTTTAAGATGACTTTGTCGTCGTATGCTTTGCTCACATGATTGAGCTCCAATGTCACTTTACCAGAATGTGGCGCGGGCGGAAACTTAAAATGAATAGCGGTCTTGTCGATGTCGTCGACAGTGATTTCCTCCATCTTTTCCAGTAGTTTCACGCGGCTCTGCACCTGCTTGGCTTTGGTGGCCTTGTAACGGAATCTTTCAATGAAGGCTTCAATCTCCTTGATCTCCCGCTGCTGGTTGTTGTAGGCGTTGCGTTGCATGTCTACACGCTCCTCACGCAGGTTGACATAGTCGGAATAGGAGGCCTTGTAATCGTATATCTTGCCGTTGCTGATCTCGATAGTGCGAACGGTGATGTTGTCCAAAAAGGCACGATCGTGCGAGACCATCAGGATGGCTCCATAATAGGACTTTAGGAAGCCTTCAAGCCATTGGATGGACTCAATGTCGAGATGGTTGGTGGGCTCGTCGAGAAGGAGTAAATTTGGCTTTCTCAAAAGGATTTTAGCCAACTCCACACGCATCTGCCATCCGTTGCTGAACTCCCGCATGGGACGTTGCATGTCGTCGTGCTCGAATCCCAATCCCACTAAGATGCGCTCGGCTTCACCCTCGATGGCGTTGCCTCCCATCATGTTCAACCTATCGTTGAGGACGTTGAGATGCTCAATCAGGCGCTGGTACTCGCGACTTTCGTAGTCGGTACGCTCCATCATGGCATTTTGCAACTGCTCTACCTCACGCTCCAGTTGATGGAACTCGTCGAAAGCAGTCATGGCTTCGTCGAGCACCGTGTTGGGACTGTTCACATTCTTCTCCTGAGGCAGATACCCGATGGTAACGCCTTCGGGAATGATGACATCGCCTTTGGAGGGTTGTTCCAATCCACAGATGAGCTTGAGCAGCGTGGTCTTGCCGGCGCCATTATGGCCAACCAATCCAATGCGGTCCTTTTCACGGATCAAAAAGGTGATGTCGGTGAATAGGTCGTCACCGGTGAAGTGCATGCTCAGGTTCTGGACAGAAATCATGATGATGGGTTAAAAATAATAGCGAAGACCAGCTTTGGGACTTATTCGGCTAAGTGAGATAGGATCATTCAGATATATGGTTTCAGAAACAAGCTCGTTGAGATTGTCAAGATGCCCTTGTTGGTTCAACTTGGTGATATTGCCAATGCAATAGGTCACTTCAATACCTATGGCGGTGTGCTCGTTGAGCATGTAATCATATCCAGCCATCATGCCATGACCTAAACAATGCCCAACGGAATAGTTGGTTAACCATTTGTTATAAGGTGAGTAATTGCCATCTTCCTTATAGTTCATGAGTCCTATCATGTACTGGATCATATAACGGCTTTTGCCGTCGATCTTTTGGATGCCCAACGAAAAAGCTATGAAGTCATGCGTATAGGTGTTGTTGATGCTCCATGAAATGGTGTTGCCGTCTTCAGTCGTTTGGAAAAGAGGCATGCTATGGCTCTTCCTGAAAAAATCGTAATGCAATCCAATGACAAATAGATTGTTGATGTTGAATTGGACGTTGGCATCCGCGGCAAATCCTTGTTTGACATTATAAAGGTAATCTTTATAATACAAAGGATAAGCGTTGGGTGTCTTTCCCGTCTTGACGGTCCAGCCGGCATTTATCGCTGCACGGACATTATAGTCCTTTTTGCTTTGGGCATGCATCGGAATGGACATCCCAAGAATCAGAAGAAGGGTCAATAAGAGCGTCTTTTTCATGCTGGTTTATGTTTCCTTTTCCAAACCCAGAATGTAATCAAACTAATTAAAGTAATGGCGACACCTATACCATAACCCACAGGACGTGGCAGCATGGAACCCAGTCCTCCGTCGGCCGCCTTGGCCACAAAGAGGAAGCAACCCGTCACCATGGTCATGAAAAGGGCGGGGAAGAAGGTGATGAAATACCAATGCTTGCCCTTGCTCTTCCAAAGATAGACCGTGATGGCCCAAAGGGTGACCGTGGCGAGTACCTGGTTGGCCCAGGCGAAGTAACGCCATATCACTTGGAAGCCTTTAGCGTCAGCAATGCTATAGACCAGAATGGCTGCTGAGACAGCGAACAGCGGAATAGCGATGATCAAACGGTTCTTGATGGGCTTCTGGTCATAGTGCAGTAAGTCTGATAAGATCAATCGTGCCGAGCGCATGGCGGTGTCGCCCGAAGTGACGGCAGCGCTGATCACGCCTAAAATGGTGATGGTGGCGATGACCGGTGTGAACCAGGTGTTGGCAATGACGCCCACGATGGCGGCTCCACTCTTGCCAGTGACGTCGACCACACTGTCAGGACCGAAGAAATAAGCTGCAGCGGCAGCCCAAATCAAGGCGACGATGCCTTCAGTGATCATGGCACCGTAGAAGATGGGACGGCCTTGCTTTTCGTTGATCATGCAACGCGCCATCAGGGGCGACTGGGTAGCGTGGAAACCGGAGATGGCACCACAGGCGATGGAAATGAACATCATCGGGAAAATGGGGTTGTTGGCTGCGTCGGGATGACGGTTCTGCAAGCCACTCCAAAGCTCTGGAATCTCGGGTTTATAAATGATGAATGCGATGAAGATGGCTACTGCCATGCTCAATAGCAAAATACCGAAGATTGGGTAAATTTTACCGATCACCTTATCGATGGGTAACAAAGTGGCAATCAGGTAGTAAGCCAAGATGATGATGATCCATACGTATGGGTCCCAGCCTTGGGTGAAATTGGCATTGAGCAAGGTGGCGGGGGTGTTGATGAACACCACGCCGACCAAAATCATCAGGATGATGGTGAAGCCGCGCATGATTTGTTTAGCGGTGTTGCCCAGATAGGTTCCGTGGATCTCAGGCAGACTGGCACCTTTGTCTCTCAAGGAAATCATGCCTGACAGATAATCGTGGACGGCACCGGCAAAGATGCTGCCCAACACGATCCACAGGAAAGAGGCTGTACCGAACTGTGCACCCATGATGGCTCCAATGATGGGACCTACGCCGGCGATGTTCAGGAACTGGATCAGGAAAACTTTCCAAGGCTTCATCGGGACGTAGTCCACACCGTCAGCCATGGTAGTAGCCGGAGTGGCCCGATTGGGATCAGCCCCGAAGAGCTTCTCCACGAATTTTCCGTAAATCAAATAGCCGAGAATCAATACGGCTAACGCGATAAAGAAAGTGATCATGATTTTTTACCTCCAAATTGCATCAAATATGATTTTAGGAATTCATCAATATCTCCGTCCATCACGCCTTGAACGTCAGAAGTCTGATAGTTGGTGCGGTGGTCCTTCACACGACGGTCGTCGAAGACGTAGGAGCGGATTTGCGAGCCCCATTCGATCTTCAGTTTGCCGGCCTCGATCTTGTTCTGCTCCTCCATGCGGTGGCGCATCTCGCGGTCGTAGAGTTGGGATTTCAAGAGGCGCAGGGCGTTCTCCTTGTTCTTGGGTTGGTCGCGGGTCTCAGTGTTTTCAATGAGGATTTCCTCTTCCTCGCCCGTGTAGGGGTCTTTGTATTGGTAGCGCAAACGCACGCCCGACTCCACCTTGTTCACGTTCTGGCCTCCTGCACCGCCGCTACGGAAGGTATCCCACGACAGAC
>JAEEGJ010014944.1_pt1 | contig 18257 bp, 18 predicted proteins | sample 8958761 | NCBI WGS metagenome assembly JAEEGJ01 (sample SAMN16246546, study PRJNA631951) | gut metagenome | biome: gut microbiome; feature: rumen; material: RS-attached | host: Bos | place: Iran: Karaj | collected 2018-10
CGACCGAGCCGGCCGATAGTTGAGACAAAATAAAAAATCCCATCCCAACGATTTGCTGGGACAGGATCAAAATCTCTTCCTGCGGTGCCACCCGGCTTGGTACTAACGTACCCACTCATGCGTACCATCATACGCGGATCTTTGATAACGGAGGATCTTCTCCGGCTCACATACTGAAAGTTCTGCTCGCCCTCAGGAGTCCATTCGCTTCCGGTCTTATTGCCGCCATCTCACCGTCGGCGGCTCTCTCAGAATAAGATTGTCGGAAGTTACTCACTCTCCTTCAACGGTTTAATTGATTATTACACTAAAGTGTTTTTCTTGTCAACAATTTTTTTGACAAATTTTCTTACTGTCAGATCGTCCACTTTGCGGCTTCTTCCGACAGCCTTATTTTGAAGATATAAAGTTGGTCCAAAGATGCTCTTCTTTTTCGGGAAGACCGTATTTCTCCTTCCCGAGAGCGATACTCTTCATCATAAAAGCCATATTCCTTGCAAGCGTCCTCATGATCTGAAGACCTTCGGCATCCATCAAAGCCTCTCCGGGAGCGCTTCCGTGAACGCTGTTCCAATACTGGCTCGGTGCAACGGGCATTCCGCTGATCGTGAAGTACTTGTTCAGTTCGTCAAAAGTCGCCGAGCAGCCTCCGCGACGCGCCACAACAATACTTGCTCCGACCTTCATCGTCTTGTCGAAATGAGTGCTGTAGAACAGTCTGTCAAGACATGCGATAAGCGTTGCGTTTGCCGATGCATAATAAACGGGAGAAGCAACAACAAGTCCGTCAGCCGCTTCAAACTTGGGTGCAAGTTCGTTTACGATATCATCAAACGCACACTTGCCCGCTTTGCCGCATGCTCCGCATGAGACGCAGCCCCTGACATCTTTACTGCCCAGCTGGATCGTTTCGCTGTCAAAGCCTTCGGCATCCAAAACCTTAGCAAACTCTTTGATCGCGATAGCGGTATTGCCTTCCGCTTTGGGGCTTCCGTTAAGAATAAGAACCCGAGCGGATCCGGTATCCTTTATCCCCATATATTCATTGTATTCCCTGCGAAGTTCTTCCTGCGCATCCGGTGACAAACCGTCAAATATGAGCTTGGCTGCATCCATTGTCTGCGCAAGCCGTTTGATCGTGAAAAGCCATAATTCAAAACTCATTTTTCTACTCCTTTATCGAGCAATACAACAACTTAAGAATTACTTGCATTATAGCAATTTAACCGAAGTTGAATCAAGAAAAAATCACAGTTTTCTGATATAATCATAATCATGAAAGATGTAGTATCACAACTGATATTCGATCTGATCTATTCCGCCTTAAGCGCCGACGGTCGCGATGAACTGTTCGGGAAACGTCTTGATATCGACAGGGAGCTTTTCGCAAACGGTTTTGCCGGAGATGAATTCCCCATACTCTGGTTTGAGTTGCCGCTTTCCGGCGATCCCTGGTACGATCTTCATGTACTGACGCAAAAAAGCGCCCTCTCGCCCGACTCAAAGATTCCCGAAGGGATTTTTTACCCGAAGTTGTTTGAGTGGTTTGCCAAGCGTGACGGAGTCAGGCAGCTTGCCATGAGCTTTGATATCTCAAAAGGGGATTATTACAATCCGGCGGCACAGCTTCTTGTAAGCGGAGACGATCCTTCGGTCGGATGTGATTTTCTCGAAGAGGCGGGAAACGTTCCCGCAAGAAACGCATATAAGGCCTTTGCAGATAACCTGCCGGACGGATGGTTTGCATGTTATCTCGGAACTTTTCCGGGACGTAACGATCTGAACCTGAGGGTGGAATGCATACCGGATCAGCAATTGCAGGTTGCTTATTCCAAAGACCCCGCTCTGTTAAGAAGAGATCTTGGACAATGCGGTTTTGCGATAAGCGATGAAATGTTGGAATTCGTCAGAACCATGTCCGATCAGCCGGTCCAGATCGAATTTCAGTTTAACGTCGGTCCCGATGGGATGGCAGAGCCGACATTGGGCGTAAGCCTTCGGTTTGTTGCTCCGGTCGGAAATCACTCACACCTGGCCTTCCTTAAAGAGAACGAAAATGTTGTATCGCTGATGGGGGCACTTGAGGATGCGGGTCTATGCGACGACAGGTGGCGCAAGCTGCCCGGATGCGCATTTATAAAACGATTGTCGGCGGGAGGCGTATCGGTACGTTTCGGAGGCTATACTGCATTCATTAAAGTACGAATGACCCCCGACAGATTGATCGACGCAAAGACATATATTTTTGCATCTATGTTATAGCACGAGGTGAGCAAATGGCAGTCAAGTTCAAATATTGCAGGATTCAGGGAAAAGAGCTCGCGATCAATACACGAACAGGCAAGGGCATATTCAGCATGCTGAATCAGATGGTAACGAACGGTGTCATGGAAGACGAAGACGTCGATCTGTTCAAAGAGATCGACTCGTGGTTTGCCGTGGAATTGCCGTGGCCTCCCCAGTGCAAGCGCCAGGAAAAGGTCATATGCTATTTCAAGACAGAGAACAGCGAAATGATGATGAAGATGATCAATCCGCTTCTCTGGCTACTTGAAAAATACGAACATGCGTATTATATAGTCTACACAAACTTCCCCGGAGAGATCGTGTACGAAGACGAATACCAGGTCGCGGTCAAAGTCGATGAGAACGTTGTCATCGAAGACCTTCAGGACAACTGGTCTCCGGAATAAGCGAATTACCTGTTAAGCTTCCTCCATCAACGCTTTTGCAAATGCGTCTATCTGAAGATCCTTCTCTTCCGAAGGCTTGGCTTTCGGATCTATAAAGATCGCAGTTTGTTCGAATGCCGTTTCACCTATGCACTTCTCAAGCTTCGCAAGAGCTTTCTCGGCTCCCGATCCGCTCTGACATGCAAATGCGGCAAATCTCTTTCCTTTAAGTCCTTCCCTGTTTTCCTCTATGAATGTACGAAGCGGCGGTGTAAAATTCGATGCCCATACGGGGAATCCGAATATTATCCTGTCAAAGCGTGAAAAGTCAACGTTATAGTCCTCCAGATCGGGTTTCTCTGCCATGATGGCACTCTTGCCGCCCCAGAAGAACTTCAAAAATCCTTTATCGCTGTACGGTTTGATCGGCACAAGCTTCCGGATATGGGCATCCGTTTTTTCCTTGAGCTTTTGCGCAACGTATTCCGTGTTTCCTTCAAGTGAATAGTATACTATCAGATCAGTCATTACCGTCATCCTCCTCGGTTTCGCTTTAATCTTTTAGATATATTATATCAGAAAAAAGAAAGGACGGGACTGTTGTCCCGACCCTCTTTGAAGTACCGTGTGTGAGAGGATTCGAACCCCCGACCTTCTGGTCCGTAGCCAGACGCTCTATCCAGCTGAGCTACACACACTTACGCACGACACTCAGAATTCTACCATAGCGTTCTGTATTCGTCAACAATCGAATACTCCTTCATTCTTCTCCTCAATGGCCTTTATCGCGTGATATGTATACTCGATATAAGGTACACTGATATCATTCTCCCGTGCCATCGAAATAAGATATCCGCACAGGCTGTCGACCTCCGTGCGGCGGCCGGCATCTATATCCTGAAGCGTAGAATAGCGCGAAGATTCCGCGCACTCATATATACCGGTGTTTTCGGGAAGATCTATGCCGCGAAGCTTTGCAAGTGTCCGGACCTCCGTCCAGAGTTTCCGGGCTATGAACAACCCGTGTTCGCTCCTTGTATAAAGCGCCGCCGGAACCCCTATTATTGCCTGCGGCAGGTTGTTGCATATGTTCTTGGCATATTTGGTCCATATGTCGAGCATTATATCTTTGCTGGGTACCACGTTCATCTGTGTCCCCGAAAATGCGTCGGCAACGACCTGCAGTTTCTTTTCGGCATCGGGAATATCCACCGCACCGTAGTACACCGTTGTGTTGTATGTCGTATCAAACACGATCTCTCCGCCGGCTCTTCTTGATGCGATCATGATGATCGAATGAAGCACATGCTCAGATCCGACGGCTTCGGCGATCACCTCTTCGGAATCTCCCCCGTTTAACATCGACATAATGACCGTATCTTTTCCGGTGATAGGCGGAAGAAGCTTGACCGCCTCCGAAAGCGCATTACCTTTAACGGACACGATGATAAGATCCTGTATTCCCGCCTCATCGGGTGATTTTACCGAAGGGTGATATACACGTCCGTTAACCTTTACACCGTCAGATTCAAGTCGCTTGCGACGCTCTCCGTCGGCAATGACGGTGATGTTACGGTCGGCTCTCTCATCGTTTTCAAATCCCCATATAAAGTATCCGCCTACAGCTCCGGCGCCGAGCAGTGCGATTTTCAAGTGGGCCCCTCCTTACTACATAAAATATGCGATCTCATCCTCGGGAGGATCGGTTTCGACGAGCGACTGCGCGATCATTACCGGCGCGGGCTCTTCCGTCTTGCGGTTCATCATCGCGTGGACTTTGGCCGTAACTTCCACCCAGGTACCTTCTTTTATCTCAGACTGACGATCATATTCACACGGAAACCCGACAAATGCGATATCCTCCGCGCAGCACGTCATTGCGGGACGTGCAACGGCAAGCATTTTGTCGTTTTTCAGTTCCTTCGGATGCGTAGCCTTTGCTTTGAACTTAACGGTTTTGTCGATATAAGCGCTCAGGTTCTCAAAGATGTCTATGTAGAATATCCCGTAATCCTCATCGCCGATCTCGATCACAGGCGAATCCATGTCATAGGGAAGTTCTTCGGGAACATTGTCCTCAACCTGACCGTCGGGCGTCTCGTAAAGAACCTGCGCCCTCCTGTTGACGGCCCTTACCATACGCTTGAACATCGCGCGGTCGTGCTCGGGAAGACACCTGTTGAAAACGACCAGATCCGAATACTTGTACTGATTGGTCATCATCATCTTCATGTTCGACAGATACATCTCAAAAGTTCCCGAATCGATCGGTGTGATGATCTCCGCTATCTGCCAGTGATCGGGAAACGCTTCGATCAGTTCGTCGACATCCCACATTCCGTTCTCTTCTATTATCACACGGTCGGGACGCACTTCCTTATCAAACTGCCTGAACAGTTCCTCGCTGACCGAATCTTCATCTTCCACCTTGCGAAGAATGAATTTGTTATCACCGAGGCGCATGATATCGATAGATTCGTCGCCTTCCTCACATACGACAAAAAGGGTCGTCCTTCCGTCCCTGAACTGACCCTCATCCATCGTCTGCCTTATAAAACTTGTCTTGCCGCCGTCAAGAAATCCGGTGAACAAATAGACGGGCAACGGTTTTCTGCCTAACATTGTTTACACTCCGAATAACTTTGCAAGAGCGTCCTCGTCGATCTTGGAACCTATCACGCAGAGCCTTCCGGTATAATCCGCACTGCCCTCTCTTATCTCGGTCTCGCCCGGTGTCAGGTCAAAGTGCAGCCACTTTCCGTCCGCGGAAGGAACGATTCCCTTCGCACGAAGAACCTGTCCGAACTCCTCTCCGGATGCGAGTCTGTCCAGAATACCTTTAAGCTCGTTTTCATCAAACTTCTTCGGAGTCTCAACACCCCAGCTTGTGAACACCTCATCCGCATCATGATCATGGTGATGGTGATGATGCTCATGGTCATGCTCGTGCTCATGTTCATGTTCGTGATCATGGTCATGATGATGTCCGCAGCAACACTCTCCGTCATGATCGTGATGATGCTCATGCTCATGCTCGTGCTCAAGCTCATGTTCAAGAGCTTTTGCGTCGCTCATCGCGCCGAAAATCACACCGCCGTCGATATCATCCCAGGGGGTGGTGATGAGTGCGGCTTCGTGATTTTTGCCCCTGACAAGCTTAACGACCTCGTCAAGCTTCTCCTCGGAAACGTCCTGTGTACGAGAAAGAACGATACATCTCGCGGTCTCTATCTGATTGTTGAAGAACTCTCCGAAGTTCTTCATGTATACTTTAGCCTTCTTGGCATCCACAACCGCCGTAGTCGTCGCTATCTCAAGTCCGGCCTCATCAGCAACGTCCAGAACCGCACGCTCAACATCGGAAAGTTTGCCGACGCCCGAAGGCTCAATTACTATCCTCGAAGGATGATACTCGTCAACGACTTTTTTAAGCGCGGTCGCAAAATCGCCAACCAGCGAGCAGCAGATACATCCGCTGTTCATCTCGGTTATGTTGATACCCGCATCTTTGAGAAATCCGCCGTCGATACCTATCTCACCGAATTCGTTTTCTATCAGAACTATCTGCTGTCCTGAAAACACATCCTTTATCAGTTTCTTGATAAGTGTTGTCTTGCCGGCTCCCAAAAAACCCGAGATAATGTCTACTTTTGTCATGATAACAACCTTTCTAATTCATTAAAAACAGCCAGACGAACGGCATTGCCGCCATGATCTGAATAATTGCGAATCTGAATACAACCTGTGTGTTCGACCACTCCATCACCTTACGTGCCTGATCGTGAAGAGGACATCTTACGTTCACAAGTATCTTGATCTTGAGGAACCGAAGAAGTGCCACTTTGATAAGTCCGAGTCCGCCGTCAAGGATCATCACGATGGCAAACGGAATATACAAAAGCACATATCCCGATAACAGCGCAACGATCGCGATCATCATTCCCATCGCACGGCTTCCCGCATCTCCCATCAACATGCTGCTGGGGTTGGCGTTATACCACAGATATGCAACAAGCACCGTGATGAAATACGTGATGAACAGAGAATCCTCGGGCCCGTCCATGCAAAAAGCCAGCAGCCAGAATGCACTGAGTGTGATGATCGAAAGAGTTGCAGACAGTCCGTCCACACCGTCGGTACAGTTCGTAACATTTATGCTCATCCAAACAAGAGCTATTATAAGAATGGCCGCAAGTCCGTACGGGATCGTGATCGACACACCCCATGGTGGCAGGATCATGAAAGTATTGCCGTGCCAGATCAGATATGCCGCAGCGATCGCGGTACCGAGCAGCAGATCAAGCGCTCCTTTGAGATACTCATTCCACGGCTTTTCTGCCTTGTCATCAAAGAATCCCGAAAGCATGCAGGCCGTGATGACAACAAGATAGATTATCTTCTCCGTGCTGATATGATCATACAGAAACACCGTTGCGACAAACACCAGAACAAACACGATCCCGGCTCCGCGAACCTTACCTTTCGAGAGTGTTCCCTCAACCGCGAATGCCCTTCCCTGATCGTGAGGAAGTCTCGATGCGAACACCTTCATCAGTATGATCGTCCCGAAAAAAGCGATCAGAACGCCGGAAAGTGCGGGTACAAACGAATATATGTCAAACCACGGAATATGATATATCATCGGTCACACCTCATTTGCAAAATCAAAAGCGCCGATAAACGACGCTTCTGATTATAAACCAATTTTGGTTTCTTGCAAATACCGACGGATGCATCATCCCTCTATCGAAATATACTTTCTCTCTTCAACCTGAGGCTCAACTTCCTTCTTCGGTACGAATACCTTCAGGATGCCATCCTCAAACTTTGCTTTGACTTCCGACTCTTCGATCTCTTCACCGATGTAGAAGCTTCTCGAGCAGCTGCCGAAGGATCTCTCTCTTCTGATATATGTTCCGTCTTCGTTCTTCTCTTCGTTCTCCTCGTTAGTCTTGGCACTGACTGTAAGGTAACCGTCCTTGAGTTCAGCGGAGATGTTTTCCTTCTTGTAGCCGGGAAGATCGATATCGAGCGTGAAGCCCTTGTCGCTCTCCTTGACATCCGTCCTCATAACCTGAGGGATCGGAGTTCCTCTGAAAGCCTTGATAGGCTTGGAAACCGTATCAAAAAAGTCATCAAATAAGTTTTCACCGAAAATACTGGGCATTAACATAAGTCATTCCTCCTTTATTATAGGCCCGCAGGCCTTTGTTTTCATTGAGCTGATTATGTTATACCACTTTTGTTAGCACTCGTCAAGTGTGAGTGCTAACAGAATTTGTGAAAATTGTGTGAACCCAGTAAAATCTATTGGCATGTATTCAGTTTCGTACTATATAAGTGTAGATGTTAATGATACATCTGCACTTATTTTTTATAATAAAGGGATAGTGGCCTGACGTGGTTTCAGTAGGGACATCATGAATGATCCCGTCGCAAAACAGTCAGCCCCCCTTTATTGAGTGAATTCGTTTAAGCAGGTTGTGGCCCACGGTTGTATTTGGGATCACGAGTCACCAACGAAAATGGGTTTCAATAAGTGTGGGTGGTCGCCAACTATGATAATTCATTTAGATAAGGAGGTGTGTTTTTGATTAGTGTAGGAATTGATGTGGCAAAAGGAAAAAGTACGATCTGTATATTGCAACCATACGGAAAAGTATTGATGCAACCAAAAGAATTCCGGCATACAAAGAGCGATTTGGAAGCACTGGTTACCAAGCTGAAATCTTTTGACGAAGAGGTGCATGTTGTAATGGAAGCCACAGGAAACTATCATTTGCCGATGGCTTCATATCTCAAAGACGCGGGATATCATTTATCTATAGTTAACCCGTTGGAAATGAAGAGATACAGATGCCAGGGGATAAGGAATCCTAAAACAGACAACATTGACGCCATGAATATCGCACAGTACGGACTTGATAACTGGTCTCATCCGCTTCGATCATTCGAGATGGAGGAAATAAGATCAGAGCTTAAGCTGCTCGGAACACAATACTGCAGCTTTATGAAGACACGACAGGAACGATGTCTTGCCCTCTGTCATATCATGGATAGGACCATGCCGGGTATTTACGGTATTCTGGACGATTTCAACAATTATAACGGTAGAGATAAGCAAAGCGATTTCGTCTACGATTTCTATCACGCCGAAAGAATAACGAGATATTCGGAGAACAAGTTTTGTGAGAAATATCAAGCTTGGACAAAGAAAAAGGGATACATCTTCAGAGAAAAAGAAGCCCGCCAGCTTTACTTGATCGCCAAAGATAGTATCCCAACTCTTAGTATGTCCGAGAATACCAAACTGGTAGTCCGGGAGATAATAAGTGTCCTCAGAGAAGTGAATGCCTCTCTTTATGGCATTTTAACCCAGATGAACAGTTTAGCCAAGCAGTTACCTGAATACTCTATAGTGATGAGCATGAAGGGTGTTGGGCAATCGTTAGGACCACGACTCATGGCAGAAATCGGAGACACAAGAAGGTTTCATAGCGCAAAAGCGCTTATTGCGTATGCAGGAATTGATGCACCACCCTTCCAATCGGGTAAATTTATCGGAACAGAAAGGCATATATCGAAGCGTGGATCCCGGATATTGCGGAAACTCGGATACGAATTGATGGATTGTATAAATAAGCATCAAAAATCGTTTTTTATGGATCCTGTCTGCATATATTTTCTAAAGAAACGAGCAGAGGGAAAGCACTATCGAGTAGCAATGTTTGCCGCATACAATAAGTTTCTCAGGATATATCATTCAAGGGTATCTGCTGTTTTAAACCAGGCTGAAATCTAAACCTACATTACAATAGAATGGTTTCTTGCGAAGGTCAGTGAATCGCCTGGCCTTATTTGACGTGGTATGATTCCTAATTATTTATAAATTCGTTGAAAAGATTAAAAACGACTTGACAAATAATTAGCAGGTTTTGCGGGCTATTAACAGAATGTTCATAATTTGCCAGTTCGGGGATTTCTATTCTTTTTTTAACGCGCATTTTTTTGGTTACTTTCCCGCTCCTGCAGTAAGTCCTTTTACAAAAAACTTCCGGAAAAGAGGATATGTTACAAGAACAGGGACCATTATGATCACCGCAAGCGCCATTCTGTATGATTCCGTCGGTATCCGTGTCGCAATAGCTCCTGAGATCCTGTCATTTGTTGCAAGAAATGTTGCACTTTTCTCAAGATTGTAAAGAACGTATTGAAGTGTATACATCCCGCTGTGATTGGAATCAGTGTATAACAGATTAGGATACCAGCTATTCCAATACGAAAACGCCTCAAATGCTCCTATCGTAACTATTATCGGCTTGGACAAGGGCCAAACGAACTGTCGGAATATCCTCCATTGCGATGCCCCGTCAAGACATGCCGCCTCAAGTATTTCTTCAGGTATATTCTGCCTGTAATAAGTGCGCATAACTATTACGTACCAGCTTGAACATGAGCCCGGAAGAATAAGAGCAAGCAGTGTGTTCTTCAGGTCATATAGCTGGGTATTTACAGCATATGTTGCTGCAAGCCCTCCTCCGAAAAACATCGGCAATATAATAAGCATCGTGTAGAGCTTCCTCAGTCTGAAATATTCACGGCTAAGGACATACGCCATGGTACTGATCAGAAACAGCGAGAGAACTGTCCCCGCTATTGTAATTACGGCTGTTACACCGAACGAACGCATGATATAGCCAAGACTCTTTGCTATATATCTGTATGCATCAGCAGACCACTCGTCCGGAATCAGGCGATATCCGTTTTTAATAATTGACTCCTCTGACGAGAATGATATTAAGAAAATGAAAACCACCGGAAAAAGAACCAAGGCCGAGAGGATAAGCATGAAGGCGCCAAGAACCCTGTCGGCGGTTTTTCCGATGCCTTTAATATAAATGCTGTCGTTTTCCCGTGATACCGGCTTCATACTATTCCACCCTCCGGATCTACTTTCTTTATGATCCGGTTCGCCGTAAATAATAATACGCAACCTATTGCATTTTGCAGAAGACCGGCCGCAGCGGAGAAACCGTAGTTGGAGTTCTCCATAAGCGCCTTATATACAAACACATCTATTGTCTCCGTAGAGGACATGATCGATCCCGAATTCCTGGTGACCTGGTAAAACAGACCGAAATCGGTTGACAGTATATGCCCCAATGCCAGAAGCATCATTACTATGATCACCTTACTGAGTTGCGGAAGTATCACATGCCGGATGACCTGCCGCACTCCTGCTCCATCTACTGCCGCCATATCGTAAAGCTGTGGATCGATCGAAATAATATTGGCATAATATAAGATCATGGTATATCCTGACGTTTTCCACAGCTGGACAGCAGTAAGCACAAAAGGCCATATCTCCGGGCTTTGATAATAGTTGATCCCAATCATTCCGAAGTGTCCGGCGATGGTGTTGACAAGGCCTCTGTCTGCAGACAGAAACGCATACACAAAATAACTGACGATTACCCAGGACAGGAAGTACGGCAGCAGCATAACTATCTCTACTGCCGATCTTATCTTTGTGGAATGGAGGAATGCCAGGATCAATGAAAGTATTAACGGCAGGGCAGTTCCGAGAATAAGAAAAGTCAGATTGTAGGAAAGTGTGTTTCTTACCACCCTGCCTATCTGGGGATTAAGAAACAGAAATCTGAAATTGGACAGGCCCACCCAGTCACTGCCCATAATAAGGCTGTAAAAAAATCCTCTGCCCGGTATTAGTCTATAGCGCTTAAAAGCAAGGATCACGCCAAACAGCGGTATATAACAAAAGAGAATATACCATATAAGAGTAGGTAGCGACAATCTGATAAGCTCTTTATTTCTTTTTACAGACGCCTTGTCATTATGTTTATTCATTATCATCTTCCATCAGATACAGTTCCCGGTAGGAGCTGCATCTTTCCATCAGTTCTTGATGAGTTCCCTGATCAAGTACGCGCCCGCCTTCCACGAGCATTATTCTGTCAGCTCCCACCACTGTTGACAGTCGGTGAGCAACCATGATTATTGTAGTCTGCCCATGGATATTCTCAATTGCCTGCTGTATTTTCGCTTGCGTGATATTATCCAATGCGCTTGTTGCTTCATCAAGCATCAGTATGCTGCATCCCTTAAGTAGACTCCTTGCTATTGCCAGTCTCTGCCTCTGGCCGCCCGAAAGAGTCGCGCCACCTTCTCCTACGATCGTTTCGTATTTCTCGGGTTTTGCCTCGATCTCTTCATCAAGACAGGCCAGTGAAGCAGCGCGATGCATTTCTTCATCCGTCATATCGGGTTTGGCTATCCTTAAGTTATCCCTTATACTCATCTGGAATATGTAAGGGGTCTGCGTAACAACGCTAATACATCCACGAAGGGATTCCTTGTCAAGTTCCTTAACATTTATTCCGTCAATAAACACGTTCCCACTGAACGCATCATACAGCCTGCTTATCAGGTTCAGGATTGTCGTCTTACCTGACCCGCTTTTCCCCACCAAAGCCACCGTTTCTCCCGGAGTTATGTCAAAGCTCATATCATACAATACCCATCTGGTCGATGTGTTCAATTTGGAAATATTATAAGAAAATCGTACGTTCTCAAATCTGACAGCCCCCTTAATATCTTTCTTGCTTACAGTTCCGAAAATTTCCTTTGGAAAACTCTTATCATCAGTTAATGCGCGAAGTCTTTCACAGGACAGATTCATTTCCGTCAGGAAATCAAGTATATTACCCATAAGTGTAACGGCAGGAGTACCCAGAGAAGTATAGTAGTTAAAAAGAATAAGCACTGAAGCAACCGGCAGATTGCCTTTCATCAGTAATATCGCAAGAAGTGTTATAAAGATCAGTGACCCTGTCTCCTTTACCCCGCTGTTTATCAGCCGGTACATAAGGTTTTTGGCATACCAGAACAGCCGCGAATCATTTGCACTGTTGATTCGGCTCTTTAACTCATCTTCAAAAGCCGGCTCCGCATGGATAAGCTTAATATCCCCGGCTCCTCTGACCATCTCTCCGATAATGCCGGTATATCTCTCGTTTTCATTTCGATATAGCCTGCCGTTCTTCTGGGAAATGCGCTCACGGTTCAGTTCAAGCAGTGTCTGTACAACCATAAGCACAACCACTACCGCAAAAACAAGAGGACTTACAAAACACATTGCGATAAGTATCCCGATATACTGACATGCCTGTGACAGATTATCCGCCAGAGTATTAAAAGCATTAGCGAGATTTGAAGTGTCGGTAGTGAGTCTTTGTATGAACAGTCCGGTTCCGTTACTGCTAAAGCTCTGGTTCGTTATGCGAAGTACCGTTGAAGATATATCTGTTTCCAGTATTGTAAGCGTCCTGTTATATAATTTGTTATATGCAAGATTTGAACCCGATGTAACAACCTGTGAGACAATATTTACAGCAAAAAGCATAACAGCAGTCAGGATCAGCTGGGAGGTCGCTTTCTGTGTAAATGCCACGATGATCTTTGCACTTATTACAGGTGCTACGATCAGAAGGCCGACACTTATTAACTGTAACAGAACCGCAAGCATCAGATATGCTTCGTTCTGTCCTGTGTATTTCCATGCAAACCTGAGGTTATCACTCAGGGAATTATTCAATCTGACCGAATATGATATCCGGTTAAGTCCATTATAATAATCCCAGGAGGGTGCATTCGGCCAGTTGTGCAGTACTTTGATTAATATCAGGGATTCCGGATGGTCTATCAGATTCAGGCTACAGCCGGAAACAAGAATATCCACCAGAGCATATCCGCATCTCTTCCTGACAGAAAAGGAAACGGTGGTATCTTCCCCAAAATGCTCCTGATATCCCAGAAGGATTTCTTCCACGCTGAGTCTTAAGCGAAGCATATCATCACCTGTTACTCCGACCCTGTCTACCTCTCTTTGCATGGCGCCTAAAAATCCCTCTATGGATGAATTGTTTAAACCCCATTCTTTTCTCATGCGACTTATTTCACCTGCTTAAGATATTCATCAAGCTGTCTTTGTGCTTCCTCACGAACTGTCTCAAGCCCAGCAGTCTCCATCTGCGATCTTATCTCTTTTATCGCCTCATCGGTATCGGATGTGCCTGTGACCAGCTCCGCCGAATAGCTGCTCCATATTGCATCTAACGCGGCGATCTCTGCTTCCACGTTGGTCGGATCAAATGAAAATCCTTTTGTATCACTTATCTTTGCATCCTTATATCCTTCATATACCTTCGTCCATTGATTTGGATCAGCCAAGAGATTTTCTCCGGCAGATACGACCGATGCACTTACAGCAGGTCCGGTCACAAAAGCATCTTGAAGATAATGCTCTCCCCCGGCCTCTGTACGTATTACCGTATCCTTGTAATAATTGAAGTGTTTACCCTCGATTCCATACGCCAGCGTATCCCTGAATTCGCGGTCAGTATACAACAGCTGTGCATATTTAAGGCATGCCTCGGCTTTTTCCTTTGATGCAGCGGCATTGACCGCAAGCAATGCCCCCTGTTCTGTTGATCTTGACAGATTGGGCCCGATAAAACGAACCAGCTTGACGTTAAATCCGTATACTTCCGGATCCGACCAACCCATAAATCCGGTCCATGCCGTTCCTGTACGAACCGGTGTTTTGATCGTATTGGGCACCTCCTCTGTCGTCGCAGCATCAGGATTTATATAACCCAGTTCATACCACTTATGAAGGTTTCGAAGCATGCCTATATATTCCTCATCATCAAATACCGGGATTATCTTTGTTCCATCGGGCGTGCCCGCTTTACTGTATGGAATCACAAGATACTTGCTTACGATTCTTTCGTGAACCTGAAATACGCCGCTAAGACCTACACTCGGAATATAGTACGGATATTCTCCGGGATGATCCTCCTTCCACATCGCAAGATATGGTTCGAGATCCTCAAAGGCCATTTCTTCCGGCAGAGTAAGTCCCTTTTCTCCTTCAAAATAGTCACTGTTCATACGAAAGAAAACCTCAGCGCCCAGATCCTTTAAAAGCGGGATCCCATATATCTTTCCCTTTAAGGTTCCTATCTCCCACCATGGATCCACAGCCTTGTACAGCTCGGGGGTATCTTTTTCCACCATTTCCGTCAGATCATAGTAGTATCCGTTTCCCGCATTACGGTCAAAATCGTTACACCAGTCGCAGGTAAAGGTCATATCATAGTATTCACCCGTCTGCAGGTCAAGATCGAACTGTTCCTCTGTCTTGTACAGCATTTTAACTGTAACACCTATCTTTTCGCGAGAGATCTCATTTGCCCTTTCAAGCACCTCCTCTACGTCATCAGGAATATCTCCCGAAGGAGTATATACCCACCATATGAGTTCTGTGGCATTATCTTCAACGCTATCAGTCCCCTCGTTAGATTCAGGGGTTTCTTGTATCACAACGTTAGTTGCGCACCCCGTAATAATAAATGACATCAATAGCAATAAAAGAATTGGTCTTATCCTCATGTTGTTTTATTCCTTCCTAATAAATCAAACGCAAACTGATAACAGCGCGCATTCCGATAATGAGTTTATCATATGGATTTTAAGGACTCAAGTGTCACACTCAGGTGTCGGCAGCTTATACAAAGATCAGATAATCTCCGCAAAGCAAACGATATCAGGCATTATTACACTCAGTGCATGATTCTCTATAGTGATTTTCATTCTCCTGTGGAAGGTGCCGGTGATTTGGGCTTTGATCCCGATTATGAGTATAAGGACTGGAATTGGTGTCTGGCAAGAACAGACGGCGGGAAGTGGCACTTACTGGACTGGGGTTATTGAGATGATTCCGTTTGTATGTCCTGCCCTGTCCGTACTATAATGGTTTTGTAATTTTTAATTAATGTTCCAACCCTTTACGAACAATCATTATCTAAACAAAAGGAGAATCGATATGCAGCAATCATTCAAAAAAGGTTTTGAGAAAGATTCCATGCTGATGGGGTCAGCTATAGCAGGCAGTATTTTGTGGATAATAAACGCAGTATTTAATTATATTGCAACCGATTACCGCGCTTTTTTGATCAATATACTGTATGTGATAAGCCTGATCACACTCTGCGGTGCCGAGTTCAAAAAGGAAAAGAATGTTATACAGGGCATGATCGGGGCTTTGCTTATGGTCAGTGTTATCGGTAATGTGAATGTTCTTACGGAAATGATCAACGCAGACATTCCGAGCAGGGACATGTGGCAGGTGATCACCGGTTTGGTATTGATATTTTCGCTCTTTATAAACCACTTTCTGCTTTCACATTCTAAATACCACATTGAAAGAAGGGTCTACATCAATCAGTTGATCGTGATGATACTTCTGCTTTTGCGCGCTTATCAGATCATTGCAAACTTTGTAAGTGGAGATTTTTCAACTCTCGTTATTGAAATTGAAGTAGGCCTTCTTGCTATTATCCCGACATTGAACGTAGTGGTATGTATCGAGTGCAGAAATGACGGGTACAGGATATGAGTGAAATCGGATTTGATGTACCGGATTACAAAAAGATACGAGTGATCGTTGACACGGATATCTTTTAGGTGACGGGGTAAAATATGAAGAGAATAAGTGATTTTGTCGGAAAATATATGGCGTGGATAGTTTTGATCATCGCGGCACTGGCATTATTTATGCCCGGTACCTGTTTGTGGATACAGACAAAATGGATCAATTATCTTCTGATGATCGTTATGTTCGGAATGGGACTGACGATGAAACCATCTGATTTTGCCGTTGTTTTTTCAAGACCAAGGGATGTTATTATCGGATGCCTTGCACAGTTTGTCGTCATGCCGCTTCTCGCTTTTGCGCTTGGTAAAGCCTTTGGGCTAAGTGATGAGCTGCTTGTAGGTGTGGTTCTTGTCGGGACCTGTCCGGGAGGAACATCAAGTAATGTCATAACATACCTGTCAAAAGGGGATACTGCTCTTTCTGTGGGAATGACGAGCATAAACACTCTGTTGGCCCCTTTATTGACGCCTCTGTTGACATATCTGTACTTGAGAACATCTGTTAATGTGGATGTAAAGTCGATGTTCATTTCGATAATCCAGGTTGTTCTGATACCTGTCGGATTGGGGCTGCTGATCAATAAACTCTTTGAGAAATATACTCAGAAGATTGTTTTCGCACTGCCCACGGTATCAGTAACGGCAATATGTCTGATCGTTGCAGCGGTTGTATCGCATAACAGTGAAAAGATCCTGTCCACAGGATTGACGATCTTTATGATCGTGATCCTGCATAATCTGTTGGGATATCTGTGCGGATTTCTTATCGGAATCCTGTTTAGGATGGACATGCCCAGAAAGAAAGCAGTTTCTATAGAGATAGGAATGCAGAATTCAGGCCTTGCCACTTCGCTGGCATCAAGTGCTTTTCCGCAAATGCCCATGGCGACAGTTCCGGGGGCGATCTTCTCGGTCTGGCATAACATCTCCGGCGCGGTTCTTGCCGGGATATACAGGAGAATTGATGATCAGAGTATGGAAGAGTAAAAAACCGGTTAAATGCAACAAGGGTGTTGGAGATGGAACGGGATAATTATAATGGAATTGGAAGAGGATAATGTATGAACACAGAGTTGAACACACATAATAATACACGCCTCATTGAAGTGGATGTGGCATAGGCATCGCGGAAACATCGAAGATGACGACTTTGAGGAGTAAGAAAAACCCACAGTTTTTGACACATCATCCGTAGAAGATCCAATAGGGAGACTGATCCGTCAATATATCGACGTGGACAGCAGATATATACTTGAAGACCTTATTGCAAAACTCGAGCTTTTTGTTCAGACTGATTAGGAAACAAAGATTAGGAGAAAGAAATGAAAAAAGAATTACTGGTTGTTGTAGATATGCAGAATGATTTTATCGACGGATCTCTTGGCACCAAAGAGGCTGAAAGTCTCATATCGGACATGGCACAGTATATCAGCAGCTGGGACGGGCCCATTGTTTTTACAAGGGATACCCATGGAAAGGATTACTTAAGTACGCTTGAAGGAAAGAAGCTCCCTGTCGAACACTGCATAATAGATACCAAAGGCTGGCAGATACGAAAAGAGCTTTTAGATGCAGCGGCCGGTAAGGATGTAACCATCATAGACAAACCGACATTCGGAAGTCTTGATCTGCAAGAGCACATCAAAGGCGGCGGATTTGATTCGATAAAGTTTTGCGGGGTCTGCACCGGGATATGCGTCATAAGCAACGCCCTGCTTGCAAAGGCTGCATCACACGAGTCCGACATACAGGTTATTGAAAGACTGTGTGCCTGCGTTACGCCTGACAGTCACAAGACAGCAATCGAAGCCATGAGGACATGTCAGATAGATATAATTTAGACACGCTGTCCTTTTATTACAAAGGATAGAAGAGGAGACCGTGGTAAAACTCCAAGAGAAGATCAAGGAACTAAACGCGGAGAGCGGCCTGAGTGGTTTGAAAATGGTGTAGAAATGGCACTTCTCGCACCTACTGCGATGAAACAGCAGAAGTTTATGATTGAACTCAATGAAGACGAGTCTGTGGAGTTTACAGATAAGGGTGGATTCTTCAGTAAGGTCGACC
>JAEEGJ010014948.1_pt1 | contig 18252 bp, 10 predicted proteins | sample 8958761 | NCBI WGS metagenome assembly JAEEGJ01 (sample SAMN16246546, study PRJNA631951) | gut metagenome | biome: gut microbiome; feature: rumen; material: RS-attached | host: Bos | place: Iran: Karaj | collected 2018-10
CGTTGTCTTACCACTTGACGATACCCCAATGGTGCGACAAAGATAGTAAAAAAGTCCCTTTTGTCAAAGACAAACGTGCAAAAAAAGAGCTGAAAAAAGTCATTTTTCGCACATTTTGACAAAAAAGCGGCACTACCTATGCCAGAATTTGGTGACGGTCTGGTAGCGGGAAATCGGCTTTAGAACGGCGGCAGCCTTTTCAGCGAGTTCCTTGGTCTTGAAAATCCCGAAAACAGAAGCCCCTGAACCGGACATCAGGGCGACCTTAGCCCCAAGTTCAATGAATTTCTGCTTCATCTCGGCGACAAGCGGGTGCGTCGGGAACACGGAAATTTCGAATGCGTTAAAGCAAGTTTCGGGATTAAGAACTAATTCAAACAAGTCTTCATAGTGCTGCGTTTCCGTGGCGGGTTCCCCACACAAGCAAACCTGCACCTGAGAATCCCACGCCGCTTTGTACTGCTCCCAGCGGTCCGGGCCAGACTTCGGGACACCCGCATAGGCATCCTTCGTCGGCACAGAATCCAGCGGAGTTGCGATGAGGAGAGCGGCCCCCTCCGGGAGTTCGAGCGGTTCCACGAACGTCAAACGATCGCCAATACCTTCAGCAAAGGCGGATCCGCCTCGAACGAGGAACGGCACATCCGCACCAAGGCGAGCACCGATGGATTCCAAAGTTTCGAACGGGAAGTTCAAGTTCCACAAGCGATTGAGCAAACGGAGCGTCGCGGCGGCATCGGCACTTCCACCACCAAGTCCTGCCCCAAGCGGCATCACTTTTGTCAAATGAATATCGGCACCAAGAGAGCAATTGGCATATTCCTTGAGCGCTTTCGCCGCCTTGAACACTAGGTCCGATTCCAGCGGGTAATTCTGCGGTTCGTTGTACGTCAAATGGATTTCACCATCTTCACGGAGCGTCGCTTCGACTGTATCGCCGGCATCGACAGTCTGGAACACCGTTCCCAAATCGTGGTAACCGTCTTCGCGCTTGCGGATGACATCGAGAAACAAATTGATTTTAGCTGGAGCGTATTCTTTCATGACCACAAACCTAGCAAAAAATTTTTAGTCCACCTTGAGGACCATCATTGTAAGGTCATCAAAGGGATCTGTTCCTTCAGAGAATACATTCACGTCATCCGAGATTTCCCTCAAGAATTTTTCACCGCCACGAATTTTCATGGAATTTAATTTTTTCAAAAGTCGTTCTTCACCGTAAAGTTCAGCGGAAACATTGTGAGCTTCAGTAAGACCATCGGTATAAAGGAAAAGGCAATCTCCGCTTTCAAACTGGATGTCAGATTCTTTATACTGCGTAGAGTCAAACCCGGCGAGGAACACCCCATGGCGTTGCCGCAGGAACTCGAACGAGCCGTCTTTTTTGGCAAAGCATACGGCATTATGCCCCGCATTGGTACATTTCATGACCTTTGTTTTAGTATCCAAAATTCCTATCCAAGCCGTAGCAAACATTTCTTCGGCATTGTTCTCACATAAAAGTCGATTCACATCATTGAATATCTCTGCCGTAGAAAGTTTCATGGATGCATGGTCACGAATCATCGTTTTAACAACCATCATGAAGAGTGCCGCCGGCACACCTTTTCCCGACACATCGGCAATGACAAAGCAAATATGCGTACCGTCTATTTCAAAGAAATCGTAGAAATCACCACCCACTTCTTTTGCCGTGGTCATGGATGCAGAAACACAGACCTCTGGGTGCGTCGGCAAGGCATTTTCTACCGCAGGAAGGGCTGCCAACTGGATATTTGTTGCGACAGCCAAATCCGATTCTACGGCAGCAATTTTTTCACGATTTTTAACAAATCGATCTGTATTCACGTATGTCGTAAAGAATACAAAGCCTATCGCCCAAGAAAGGCTTGTTATCAAATAATTTCCATCATTTCTAAAAATATAGGTCTGAAAAGCCTGGACACACACAGTCAATACAGCAAATATCAACAGGTTTCTTGCATAAACCACTTTCTCTTTTTTCTTTTTGCGATGCATTATCACATAATAAATTGCAAGTAAAATCGAAAATAACATATAAAGGAAATATACAGGGACAAGAAAGAAGTCAAACAATTCCTTATACTGAATTGATCCGCCCTCATCAACGGAATACACTAAACCAGTCCAAGGCGTTGTGAGGCACAAAAGAAGAGTCAAAATAGTAGGTGTTACAAAAAGTAAAGCATTCATTTTTTTTGGATTAAAATTCAGTTCAAAACGTTCCAGGCTGAACAGCGTAAACATCGATACAGCAATCATCAAACAGACGGAGTAAACATCAGCACAAATATAGCTCAACACTCGAAAATTCGCATTTCCATCTACATAGTGCCAAATCCATTCAAATATAGACAATACGATTGTCGCCACAAGGACAATAGAGAGTTTATCCTTAATACTTATTTTATACAGAGCTATATTGTTATACAGCAAGAATAAAAGCAACAATATTGAAAACAGGGACAATTCAGCAAAAATGGTTTCCGTAATGCCATATTGAATCATACTCGCACCTCATTGTTTACCTTGAATGTATTCCGGTTATAGCTCATGGTCGTCAAGTATTTTTTGTTGTCCTTCAATTTTTCCATATAACTCGAAACCATAAATTCAACAATTGACCCGGCGATGACATCGTCACTGGACAAATCGAACAATATACCGTCATCCTTGGTTATAATCTGTACGCCCGTTTCGCGAATAATAACAGTACACTCTGCATAGACCGCTTTGTCGGCACCATTTTTTTCATAAATCAGCATATAAATGTCTTCTATCAATAACTTCACCTTTGAGACAATCTTACGGTCAACACCATTTTCACAAAGAAACTTTTCTGCCTGCTGCTGAGTTTTAACAATCGATGCCGGGTCCAGTTTCAACTCGTAGAATTTATGCTTGAAGCCTTTCAGCTTATCCGTAAGCAGCAATGGATAATTCTCTGCTCCATAACGAATGCGGATATACAGAACCGATATCACATAAGCCAACGCAGGGCTAACGGCGACACCGGCAAACATTCCATACACCCCAAAGAAATATCCCAAAATCACACAGACCGGAGTCACCACAAGTACATCCCGGAGCGCACTCATCATAAATCCAAGTTTAATCTTGTCTATGAGCAAATAGTAAGAGCTCAACAGGTATAACAAGCTCAAGAATACAAGTCCCAAAACTTCGATTCGAGCACCACCTACCGCATAAGAATACATCAACGGATCAGAGATATCATAAAGTTTCACAACATAGGGCGCCAACAAAAGCAGCAACAGCGTCAACGCAAGACCTTCGGCTACAGCCGTGTTTCGAGAAAGACGATAACATTTTTTGACGGCATCATAGGATTCTTCGCCCAAGTAGATGTTCATCAACGGAGTGAACGACTCCCCCACACCATCAAACAAGACTTGTATCTCTTTTATAAAAAGGACTATAGCACCAAGCACCAGCATTTCAGGGCCGTAAGCGAAGGTAATAAAACGGTTCATCACAGCAATGTAAAACGCCAAAAAAAGATAGGAGCCCGCATCAACTGCGCTATATTTTACAACATCGATAAGCCACCTAAACGAGAAGTAAAAGCCAAGCTTTAGCGAATTGCCTTGACGAAGAAGATGTGCAAAAGAAACGAGTATCGCCGCAGCAGTTCCAATAAACGAGCCAAGTCCAATTCCCGCAATACCGATAAATTTTACAAGAACAATTGAGCAGACGATGTTCCCTACAATCTGCACGATACCAGAAACCATTGACAATGTTTCATCGCCATCGGCAAGGACCATCACATACATCAGAGTATAAAGCGGCAACAGCAAAAAAGTAAACTTGTACCAAAAGAAATAATCCTTTGCCGCACCGAAAACAATTGAAGACGGTTCATAAAAGCGAAGATAAGCATCCCCGATTACCATAAAGGTGACAAACAGAATTACTCCCATCAAGAGAGACATGAATAATCCAAACGCAAAACAACGATCGGCCTTTTTCTTGTCAAACTCTCCCATGGCCCGGTTATAAATAATGGGAACACCCAAGGCAACCAGACAACCCCAAAAACCAGCCAACGAATAAGCAGGAACCACTAGGCAAACGGCAGCAACGGCATCTTCACCGAGCATTACACCTGCAATCATCGAGTCCGAAAGGGTCAGCACCGTAATAACGAGTTGACCAATTGTACTCGATAGCAAGAGTGAAAAAAACTTTCTTGAAAGAAACGTCTTGAACATTGCTTCTGTTACAAAATTCCGAACGCCACATCTAGCCCAGTCGCTTCGAGAACGTCCTTGAAATTCGGGCCCACATTTTCTAGTCGCATATCGCCCTGATTCTTTTTCAAAGTCTTGAATGAAGAAAGCAACACACGGATTCCTGCTGACGATACAAAGTCGCACTCCTTGAAATCAAAAACAAGGGACTTTATCTTTTCGAGATGCGGAGCAAGGTATGTCGAAAGCTCTGGAGCAGTCACCGCATTCAACTCCCCCGAAAGTTCTACTTTCAATTCATCGCCATTTAAGTTTGACCTGATTTCCATTACATCTCCTTCAGTAGTTTTTCACAATTTTGAACGAATATCTCTGCAAATTTTTCCATACTTTCTGGTTTATACAGCGCACCATTGTAATCAAAAAGAGCCTCAAAAGTTTCAGGACTTTCAATAATTTCTAAATCCAGCGGACTTTCGCAGGCTGTAGGATACTTATCCGAAAAGATTCCCTCCACACCACTTATAATTCCATCTATAACACGATAATCATAAACATCGTTTTGGAATATGACCGTTGCAGCCCCGTTTTTTCGCATAAACCATTCGTCCAAGCAATACGAAAGGCTCGCATGATTTATCCCTTCTTCAATCTGTTTTTGTGCATTTTCCAAATACACGCGAGGGCTTTTTTCTTTTTCCATCGAAAAAGCAATAGGAATCTCGCGAATAAAAACGCCTACCGAATTCATGGATTCTACATCGTTCCTGCCGTTCCAAACCCAACCGAACCGGACTAATTTGGAATTGTTGTACTGGCAAACCGACAACGCAAAGGCGGCACAATAAAACGCATTCTCTCCTATTTTTATTTTTTCGCAGAATTCTTTCACTTCATTTTTTGAGAACGGAAAGGGCTTTGCGATTTGACCATCTACATTTTCTTTCAAATCAAAATCAACCCTTGGAATGGCGTCATAATTCTCTTTTCTGTAGCGAGATATAAAGAATTCCCTATCTTCTTCAAATGTCATTGAGTTTCTCAGTTCGTAATCCTTTTGAAGAAGCGGATAAAAATAATCCTTGGAGGGTTCATCTCCATGGTAAACACGGGAGAGATCTTTCAAAAAATGCTGTAACGAAAGACCATCACAAACAGTATGATAAACACATAAAAGAAGAAATTTTTCGTTTTTTGAACGGACAAGGCGACATCTGAAAAGTGGAGAGCCGTCTAAATTGAACGGGCGGGAAATTTCTTCTTCGGCAATCTTCAGTTCTGAGGCATTCATTTCCTCAACAGGAATTTCGTGGGAATTATCTGCGGGTTTTCGAATATAAAACTCGGGTCCCCGTTTTTCAATGACACTGGACAAAACAGGACGGGCCGCAATTTCCTTTGAAAGGGCAGCAGAAAACTTATCCAAATCAATTTCGTCCGATAGTTTAAACTTATAGGCAAGATTCAACATTGTTGATCCTGGCTGCTTGAAATCAAGATTCAGAAAATTCAGTTGCATCTCGTTTACAGGAACGCCCATTCTTTCAAGCACACCACTCAAAAAAGCAGGAACTTTTTGAAAATGATTTTCTGCTTTTTGCCTTTGAACAAGTTCTGCAATTTTACGCGGAGTTCGTCCGCCATAGACAAACTTAAAAGAAAATGATTCTACAACATTGCGACTTTCTGATACAAGTTCCATTGCGCGTATAGAATCTCCGCCTAAAAAGAAAAAGTCGTCATCGATTCCTATTTTGCGGTCTACATCAAGGACTTTCTCAAAAAGGTCGCATATTTTTTTCTGCAATTCATTTTCCGGTGCAACGTAGCACAAGTCTTCAGGATTATCCGGTTCTTTTAGGGCTAGCTTGTCCACCTTGCCATTCGCATTGAAAGGAATTTCATCCAGCTTGACAAAAAACGAGGGAATCATAAATATCGGAAGGTAAGATTCCAATTTTTTAGCGGCTTCGGCAACATCTATTTCTTTTTCATCTTTATAATAAAGTCCGAGCCTTACTAAGCCGTTTTTTGTAAAAGCCTTTACAACGCAGAATTCAAGCGACAATGCCGATTTTGCGGCTGATTCAATCTCGGAAGGATCAACTCGGTTCCCGTTGATTTTCACCATATTGTCGATGCGACCTAGAATGGTGTATTTTCCGTCAGAGTCTTTTTTGGCGTAATCGGATGTTTTAAAATAATTTTTCCCATTATACAAAATGAACTGGTCTTTTTCGGAATCCTTATTGTACCTTCTGAAAAACGGAAGCGCAATACAGAAAACACCCTCGTCCGCTTCGTTTCCATCTTCGTCAATCAAGACAATATCTGAATTGCAGGTGGCATAGCCAATGGGCGTATTGCGGTAGCTTTTATCCAGCGTAAAAAGGCATGAGGTGTAACCAAATTCACTCGAGCCGTAAATATTGACTATATCAAACTCAGGAGAATAAATATCAGAAACAATTTCACCGCCTGTAAAACCCGCCCTAAGCGTAAAGCCAGGCATTTTCAGCATCGCCCTTAAGAAATGCGGAGTCATAAAGGTCGTGTCAATTCCGTTTATTGCAAAATACCGAGCAAGGTCTTTTATATCCCTAAGAAAATTAAAAGACAGAACATGGACTGTGTTTCCGACAAACAATTCACCCATGGTAATATAGACGCCGCCCACATAACTTTCAGGAATCACATGCGCAAATCGGGATGGCGGATTGGAATAAGGTTCCATGAACCCACAGCATCCTTCAATCAAATTTTTATAAATTCCGTATTCCTGAGCCAAGCCCTTGGGTTTTCCTGTACTGCCCGAGGTGTAAATGTAAAAGGCAAGATCATGAGGCTTAGCTGTTTTTATTTCGGCACAGGGAACTTCCTTCATCGCCTCGTCCCAGCATTGCATGGTGAATTCGAGTTTGCAGTTGCAGTCTTTCTTGACAAAGGCAATACGCTCAACCCCCATCATATCTTCTAGCGAGACCCAGGCAGCCCCCGCCATAATGACTCCCACACGAATAGCCATGTATTCCATTCCGCGCGGGACATGGATTGCAACCGTATCTTCACTCCCAATCCCTTTTTTACGAAGGTAGGCGTTCACCTTCTTGCTGTTTTCATAGAATTGCCGATATGTCGTATTCCGTTCGCCGTCATGGTCGACAACGGCAATTCGTTCAGAAAAGAGGTCTAACTTATCAAAATAAGCGGAAAGACTTTTTATTTCTTTTTGTTCTAAAAACAACTTTTTCACCTTCTTACGGAAAACAATCCCAACTTCAAATATAACCCATAACATTACAAAAAATAAAAAAAGCAACTCCCATAGAGTTGCTTTTTCATTTAAAACAATTTTCAGGGAAGCTTACCCGAATCTCCCGGAGCGTTCGAGCTGCATAAGTTCATCCATTCCAATGAGCATAGCTCGCGGTTTTGAGTTGCCCTTGCTCGGGCCACACACACCAAGGCCATACAGTTGGTCCACAATTTTTCCGGCACGGCTGTAGCCTACGCTAAAGTGGCGTTGCACAGCCGAAGTTGAAAGACCGTTCACGCTAATAGCCCATTGCGCGACTTCAAAAAGCAACTTGTCAAGTTTTTCGTTTTTGAGAGATCCACCGCCTTCTTCATCGCCCTCTTCGCCGCCCGAGACATCGAACGATTCCACCTGCGGGTAGAACACATTCTGATCAGAGCAGGCGTCGGCCAAGCGTTCGGCTTCTTCGTCGCTGAGGAATGCACCGTGTACGCGCACCGGATCAGGATCGTTCACGGCCTTGTAAAGCATGTCACCACGGCCAAGGAGCTTTTCGGCACCGGCATGGTCCATCACCGTGCGGGCGTCAATCTGCGATGCAACCTTGAAGCTGATACGAGTCGGCAAGTTCGCCTTGATGATACCCGTAATGACCTTCACAGACGGACGCTGCGTGGCAAGCACCAAGTGGATACCCACAGCACGAGCCTTAGCCGCCAAGCGAGCCACGGATTTTTCGATTTCCTTGCCCGCGACCATCATGAGGTCTGCCATTTCGTCGATAATCACGACGATAAACGCCATACGGTGGCCGCGATCTTCTTCAGGGACTTCATCCGGCAATTCGCCTGCTTCGAACTTTGCATTGAAGCCGCCGATATTACGCACCTTTGCAGAAGCCAAAACTTCCGTACGGCGGTCCATCTCGTAGCAGAGCCACTGGAGCGCCTGGATAGCAATTTCAGGCTTGGTGATAACAGGCGCCAAGAGATGCGGGATGTTCTCGTACATCTTGAGTTCCACAGCCTTCGGGTCCACAAGAATCATACGGAGTTCATCCGGAGTCTTGCTGAATAGCATCGAAGCCATGAGCGCGTTAATGCAAACAGACTTACCAGAACCCGTCTGACCTGCAATCAGCAAATGCGGAGCCTTCGCCAAATCCATCGTGAACGATTCACCCGTAATGTCCTTGCCAAGCGCCACGAGAATCTTGTCCGGCGCAGGCTTGAATTTTTCACTCAAGAACACATCGCGGCAGAACACTGTCTGGAACTTGCGATTCGGGATTTCAACGCCAACCGCAGCCTTGCCAGGAATCGGCGCCAAAATGCGAATCGAAGAGACCTTCAGCGGGAGCGCCAAGTCTTCTTGCAATGCCGAGAAGCGGCTCACCTTCACGCCCGGGCCCGGTTCCACTTCAAAACGCGTAATCATCGGGCCTGTTTCGCAACCGATCACGCGGCCTTTCACCTTGAAGTTTTCCAGCTTTTCTTCGAGCATCTTGCCAATCGCATTCAGCTCTTCTTCAGTGTAGTCTGCCGTCTGCACTTCGTGCGTGTCGAGAATCTTTGCAATTTCGGGAACTTGATATTTGTCATAAGAAGCCGCCGGAGCAGCAGGAATTTGAGCAGATTGAACAGCCTTCGCCGCCGGGCGCGCATTTCCGCCAACATTCCCACCAACATTCCCGCCAGCACTTCCACGGCCACCACGTCCACTCTGCGCACTTGGAATCGGTTCATCGAATTCCGGTTCCTCGCCCACTTCATCCGCAGTCACAACAACAGGCGCAAAAGTTTCATCATCTTCGTCAACAGCCGGGCTCCCCGGGAAATCTTCGATACGGGCACCATCACCACCCAAAAGGTCTTCGGCATGGATTGCAGCACGAGTTTCAACGGAATCCGAAAGCATCGCATCGCACACCACCGTATTCGCTTTCGTTTGCGATTTCGCGGATTGCGGCACATCAACATGACCAACAACAGTCCGTTCTGCCGTGCGACGAGTAGCCTCGTTCGCAGCAGCCATCTTTGCTTTCGCAGCGGCATTCCCCCCAGCCTGAGCACCAGCATTTGCAGCTGTCACCGCATCCAAAGTTTCCGCATCGCCGTTACGGCGCACATCGCCCTTCACCTTCATCCGTCCGCCATGCCCCTTTTCCCAATCAATCATGTCGCGGGCACGGCGAAGCGCACTGATGCGTTCCTTGATTTCCAAAATCTGGAGCGCATTCATATGGCGTTCGTTCAAGCGCAATTCTTCTTCCAAACGGCGAATTTCAGGATCTTCGTAAACTCCATCGCCCAAAGTCTCCTCACCCACAACAGGTTGTGCACTACGCGGATCTCCAGACATCATTCCGTTCGCAACAGCAGCGGCATTTTCATTACCGCCCATCGCGGCAGCCCCTGCAACATTCCCCGGCAAAGCATTCCCGGCACCATACTGCTTAAGTCCAAACGCGTCGTTCCCCACTTGCGTTTGCATATCCGAACGGCTGACATCCAGTTCATCCGTGAGCCAGTTATGACGACCGTTAAACGGTTCCACCTTCCCGCGCCTACGCATTTTCACAGAATCCGGAACAAAAATCATCGTCTCGTCTTCCATCACGACACCGCGACGGAGCGTCTTTTTTTCGGACTCTTTCTTATCGTTCTTCACCGTCGGGACTTCAACAGTTTCGACCTCAATCGGCGCCATCGAGCGGCGCTGTCCAAACACGCCACTCACGTATCGCATCGTCTGCGCCACAAACTTAAAGTGCCTTGGACGCACACCGAACGAAAGCACAAGAATCAACGCAAATGCAACCACAAGTAAAATCAGCGGAGCGACAAACGAGACACGCCCAAATACAGGAATCGCCAAGTTCTGCAAAAAGAACTCGCCCAAAACGCCCCCGCTCATCGAAAGCGCATCGTTCGAAACATTCTTTACGCCAAAATTCTTGAGCGACATAAGGAACGATACATTCACAACAAGCAAACTTACGCCCACCGCAAAGCGCAGCAACTTCGGTCGCAACGAAGCAACCGCAATGAAAAGCCCCCAAAGGATTAGCGCTGCCGTAAACACGACAACCGCCACACGTCCAAACAAGAACGTCATAAAACTTGGGTATATAACGCCAAAATAATTGCCTAGCCAGTTTTCAGTTTCGCCAACAATCGAAATCGTGACGCACCCAAGCAACAGAATAACGCCAGCCAGCAAAACCATATAGCCCACCATCATCGTAATAAAGTACGAATCCGGCTCCTGAATTTCCTTTTTCGGTTCAACCTTGGGCTTTTTTGTTTTCTTAACAGTTTTTTTCTTTTGAACAGCCAAAAACACGCTCCTCTATTTACCTTCCAAATATAGTCTATTATCGACCTTAATTTTTGCGCAAAAAATGACACTTTTAACTCAATTATTATTTTTTTTAGGTCATGGAAGAAAATAATTTAAAAAAGCAAATAATTAAAAATCTAAAACCAATTTTTGGGGGAGTATTAACGGCAATAGCCGTAGTTTTCATTCTTATCTTTGGAAGTCCCCAAAACAATTATACAGCCGAATCAGCAGAAAATATTTTCTACGATCAATTTTTCAAGTGGACCACAGAAGTTAAGGATTCCACCGGCAACAAAGACGGCGTTCTCCTGGAGAGCAAGCCCTACAACGATCCCAACATCATCATTGCCGATGTTGACGAAAAATCGCTGCAACAGCTCGGCAGCTACTACAATTGGGACCGTTCCATCCATGCCCAAGTCATTAAAAATTTAAGCGAAGGCGGTGCCGCCGCTATCGCATTCGATATTCTCTTTAAAGATGCCGATTTTGGGAAAAAGAGAGGAGATCAATGCAACAGCATTCTCACCGCATTGGTCCCCGATACGAATCATTTTGAACTTTTTTCACAAATTCATTCTTATTACAATTTCGATTCCATGCTCGTCGATGCAACACAAAAATCCGGTATTTGCATCGTCAGTTTCTTGATGAACGACACCTCGTACTACAAGAACAAAACCGAATGGTACCCCTTAAGTACTTGGCACCACGCTAAAGAAATTGGATTTTCATCAACCATCCAGCTAAACCAGGCCGACAAGCCAAAATACATCGAATCCAAACGACTGCTCGACAACATATTCCCAGAACTAGCGAATGCCGGTGCACGATTGGGTTCTGTCAACGCCTATCCTGATAACGACGGAACCATTCGCCGAGCCACAATGTTGTACAGATTCCCGCGCGTTCACGACAACAAGGTAGCTCCGCAACGCATTTATTCAACGCTTTCGCTAATGACCATCCTGCACCTTTTCCACAAAGATCCCAAAGATGTTCAAATCAAGATGGGTCAGTACATCGACATCGGAAAACCTTTCGGAATTTACCGAGATTCTGTAGGTGAATACCATACAACGTATCCGAACTTTACATACCCCATGTTCATCGGCTTGCGCGACAAGATGAAAGAAATCACAGCAAGCGGTGTACAAAAAGCAAGTCTCATCGAGACCTCTTCAAAAATCACAGCAATACGCAACAGCAACGGAAACATCGTCTTTGATATTTTCATTGATGACGATGAGCATATAAACGACACGCTCTCAAGAATTTTGTGCAAACTTCCCGAAAATATCTTTGACAAATTTAAGGAAAGTGAATCCATTGACTTAGGTCGCGGATATACAATGACCAAGAGCGAAGACGATGAAAATATTTATGTTATTACAAATAACAGTGAAGAAAGCGAAATAAGCATTACTCCAAACATTCTCAAAACAATTCATTTTTTCGAACCTAGCTATCGCAAGATCCTGATTGGCGAACACAAGCATTTGTCGCGCCACATGGATATAAACTACAACAGGGCAAGAAACGAATGGTCTGCATCCATTGGATTTTTTACAAACGAAATTTTAAGAGATATTTTCAATACCACAGATAAACAGATTAGCAATCTAAAGCCTGGTGAAGAATTGCGGTTTGGTCCATACAAAAAAATCCCGATCGACAACCACGGCAACTATCTCATCAAATTCAAAGGTCGTTTCAACCGCATTTCAACAGAAACCAGAACATTCAAGCATGTTTCTTATTACGACATTTACAGAGATTCCACAAACCTCGATCAATATGCCGGAAAAACGATTATACTCGGTTCTTCCGTTGCCGCTCTTTTCGATATTGTAAACGGGCCACACGAAGAAGGTATTCCTGGAGTTTTAACGCACGCAACGATTATCAAGAACATTCTCGAAGACGATTACTTGAAAGTTCTAAGCGATAGTTACCAACGCTACATCATCATTTTCCTAGCCATTATCTGCGCGATTATCGGTCTTTATTGCGGAAGCTACGTATCATTGATTTTAGCCGTATGCATCATCGCCCTTTACGCATTGTTTGCCTATATCTGTTTTAAGAACAACATTTACATCGGAGTTTCAAGGCAAATACTTACCGTCATTGTAACAAACACGGTTGCGATGGTTGTGCAAGCATTTTTTGAAAATAAAGAAAAGAAGTTAATTACAACCACATTCAAACGATTCATGTCGCCCAAGAGAATTGACAAAATGATCAAGACAGGCGACATTCCTGAGTTAAAAGGTGAAGAATCCGAAGTTACCGCTTACTTCACCGACATTCAGGGATTCTCGACTTTTTCTGAAAAAATTGGAAGCGCAAGCAAACTCGTTCAACTCCTGAACGAATACTTGACTCCCATGACTGACATTTTAGTGACGAAGTACGAAGGAACACTCGACAAGTACGAAGGCGACGCCATTATCGCATTCTTCGAGAAAGACCCGGATCTCCCCCATCAAGCCAAGCGCGCCTGCGATACGGCTCTTGACATGCAAAACGACCTATTAAGGCTCCGTAAAAAATGGAAAAGCGAAGGCGACATGTGGCCCCAAATTGTCCACGAAATGCACATGCGTATTGGTATCAACACAGGTAGCATAATGACGGGCAACATCGGCTCCAACATTCAAATGAACTACACCATGATGGGTGACGAAGTCAACCTCGCCGCACGTTTGGAAAGTGCAGCCAAACAATACGGAGCCTACATCCATGTCAGCCAAAATACAATGAAGCTGATCGAAGAACAAGGCTTTAGCAACCAATACATCTACCGCACACTCGACATCATCCGCGTTGTCGGTAAGGACAAACCGGTCAAAACATTCGAGCTATTGGCATACGCAAGCGACGACAACGCTATGGTTCTGAAAAAACTCGTGTCCATATGGGAACAAGCTCGCACAGCCTACCTCGCTATGGAATGGGATAAAGCTATAGGATTCTTTACGCAATGTCTAGATTTCGAGCCGCACCTACCTGAACGCGATCCAGGCAGTAAGACATGCCCGAGTCTAGTTTACATCAAGCGCTGCACCGCCTATAAAGAAAATCCGCCCGCAAAAGCAGGCGAAAAATGGGATGGCATCTTTACAGCTACAGAAAAGTAGTTGGTAGAACTTAGATAGAAAGCAATATTCTAAGTGAGATTATCGCTTCGCTCTAATCTCAACTGCTAGGCTCGGAAATAGGCTTGCAAGCAATCCTGCTTCACTCGCCTTACGCAGTTGTCTAAGTTCTAATTAAGCTCCATGTTGTCAATGAGCCGCGTCTTGCCGAAGAATGCAGCAGCGAGAATCACAGCCTTGTCTTCGCCCAAAGCGCCATTGCACTTCTGCAAGGTTTTCTGGCTTGCGACTTCAACATACTGCACAACGCCACGAGCAGCCACAATCGACTTCACGACGGTATCGCGAAGCTTCGAAACGCTGCGTTCGCCCGCTTCGTAAGCAGCCTTAGCCGCCTTCAAGCCATTGTAAATGCCGAGTGCCTGAGCGCGTTCTTCATCCGTCAAATATTCGTTACGGCTAGAGCGTGCAAGGCCACTTTCTTCGCGAACAATCTTCACGCGATGAATCTTGATGTTAAAGTTCAAGTCCTTCACCATCTTTTCGATGAGGAACACCTGCTGGTAATCCTTTTCGCCAAAGAAAGCATCGTTTGCGCCCGAAATCAGGAACAACTTGGAAACGACCGTCAGCACACCGCGGAAATGTCCCGGGCGGTAAGCGCCACAATACATGCTTTCGAGCTGTTCGTCGCGAACAAGCGTCATCGGATCGCCATCCGGGTACATTTCCTGAACAGACGGAGCAAACACGAAGTCCGCACCAATCGATTCGGCAAGCTTGGCATCGGCTTCCAAGCGCTTCGGATACTTGTCCAAATCCTCGTTCTTACCGAACTGGATAGGGTTTAAAAACACACTTACAACAGTCACATCGCACTCGCTCACGGAAGCCTTGATAAGAGCGCCATGACCTTCATGGAGTGCACCCATCGTTGGAACGAGACCGATTCTTTTCCCTTCCTTCGCGAGAGGAGCAAGCGTTTGACGTAGGGAATCGATAGACTTAATTATCTGCATGATTAGTTACCTTCTGGAACAAAATAAGTCGTTTGACTTGGGCAGGACGCAATCGCGTTCAATACCATTTGCAAATGGCTTTCGTTATGGACAAAATCAATGTTATCTGTATTGATAATCAGCACAGGAGCGTCGGTATAATGCCAAAAATGATGGTCATAACGGTCCTGCAAATCGCTCAGGTAATTGCCGTCAATCGTCTTTTCCATCGAGCGGCCACGGCCCCTGATGCGTTTTAAAAGCGTCGGAACGCTTGCCTGCAAATACACAACGTAATCCGGCTTGCGGATATCGTGGTTCAAGGCGTTCGACACCTGGTCATACATTGTAAGTTCGTTTTCGGTGAGGTTCTGCGAAGCAAAAATGCGGTCCTTGTCAAACGTATAATCGCTAACGAGCAAATCGTGGAACAAGTCGCTCTGCAATGCAGAATTCTGGAGCTGTTTAAAACGGTCAAGCAAAAAGAACAACTGCGTCTGGAAGGCGTATGCCGCGCGGTTCTCGTAGAACTTAGGCAAGAACGGATTATCGGCAAAATTCTCTTCAATAAACATCGCGTTCCAGCGTTCAGAAATGGCACGTGCAAGTGAAGTTTTTCCAACGCCTATCACGCCTTCTATAGCCATAAAATGAATATTCTTGTCTGCAAGCATCAGGGTTCCTCCCCTTCTATGACGCGGAACGGAATTTTGTCTTCACGCTGAAGCAATTCCGAAAGCAAGTCCTTTACAGCTTTATTCGTCTTCGGATCCACCCAGTCCGGAGCTATGTCGTTGAGCGGCACAAGCACAAACTGGCGGTTATAAACCTGCGGATGCGGGATAGTCGGGCGACCAGTGCATATTTCACAACCAAAGAACAACAAATCCAGGTCCACTTCCCTAGAATTCCAATGTCCACGGTCCTTGCGCCCAAGAATAAGCTCGGATCCCTTTAAATAGTACAGCAATTTTGTCGGGTCACCATCGTACCAAAAGCTAACGACCTGATTAAAATAGGGCCCTTGGCCAGCCGGTCCAACAGGTGGAGTCTCGTAAATCGGGCTTTCTACCCATCCCCCCGCACTCACGCGGCGGAGCATGTCCCTCCCGGCTTTCAAGTGGGCCGAGCGGTCTGGAAGATTGCTTCCGAGTGCTATATATACTCTATTTAAGGATTCCACGCCCCAAATATAGTCATTTTTAGAGTAGGATGTAGGAAGTAGACAGTAGGAAGTAAACGGCAGGCAATAAGAAGTACTTAGTTAATAGTTAATAGTTAATAGTTAATAGTGTTTCTAAAAATAAAATTTTCTTGTAACTTAGGACTTAGAAATCAAAACACATAATATTTTTCATAAAAAAAATTTTTTTTATGACATTTCACAAATTATTATGTATCTTTTAACCCGTTCCGCCATTTCGGAACATAATATTTAATCATCATTAAAATTTTTGGGGCAACAAAGCCCTTATTATCCATTCACTATATAGTCTATTTCATTTTCTTGAAATATCTAATTATAGGACGCAATCGTGCCCAGAACACCTAAGAATCAAAATTTAGAACAAAATACCCAATCACCTTCTTTGACGGATCTCGTTTATCCCGAAAGCACGGGAATCCCCGTACCCGAATACCTGGGAACCCCCGACAAACTTCCTGAAAATGCAGAAGAAACGCCTCAGCCGAAGCGTCGTGGCAGAAAGCCGGGCTCCAAAACAAAGGTCCACAAGGAAGTCGAAACAAATTACCAGGCCGATGTAGAACAGGATTTCCAAGAAAAGAAAGAACCGGTCGATGGCATTGCAGCCGCCGAAAAGCGCCTTGCCGAACAGTACGGAGTTTCAAACATAGACGCTATTTCTGAACCGATTTTCACTAGCACTCCATCTTACGAAGCTTCGAACGAACAACCGGGCGAACAAGCTATTTACACAAATGAAAACGCCGGCGAAGCAGTTCCGCAAAACGCAGAAGTTGCACCGCAAGGCGAAGGCCAAGCAGACCCGAACGCCCCTCAGCAAGGCGATGCTCAGGCCCAGAACGGCGAAGGTCAAGACGACCGCCGTTTCAACAACCAGAACGGCAAATTCAACAAGTTCAACAAGAACAACAAGTTCAATAAGAACAACCGCAATCGCAATTTCCTGCAGCAAGAAGAATTTGTCGATGATTCTGCAACGCTCCCGGCACCAGGCTCCGAAGCCATTTTAAAGGCAAAGGAAAACTGGCTCAAGTTCCGCAAGCTCTCCATGAGCGAACTCCAGGAACTCGCCGTGCAAAAAGAAGTGGACTTCCGCAGAATGCGCAAGCAGTCCCTCAACTACATTTTGCAGAGCCTCGAAAACGAAGGCAACATCATTTATACGGAAGGCGTTCTCGAAGTCACACCGCAAGGCCATGGATTCCTCCGCATGCCGGATCAGAACTACCAGACCAGCACCGACGACGTTTACGTAAGCCAAAACCTTATCCGTAAATTCAACCTCAAAATTGGCGATACGATTGAAGGTCTCGTGCGCACGCCTCGCGAACAAGATAAGTACTTCTCGATGCGCCGCATTGACCGCGTGAATTTTGAAGAACCGGACAAGATGCGCCGTCGCGTGGCATTCGAATACTTGACCCCGATTCACCCGGAAGAAAAAATCCACCTCGAATGGAACGAAACGGAATACAGCACCCGTATCATGGACTTGTTTTCCCCGATCGGTAAGGGCCAGCGCAGTATCATTCTTGCACCTCCGCGTACCGGCAAGACCGTTCTTTTGCAGAACGTCACTCGCGCCATTGCAAAGAACCATCCTGAAATTATCCTTATCACGCTCCTGATTGACGAACGCCCGGAAGAAGTTACCGAAATGCGCGACATCATCACGGAAATCAAGGAAAAGGCAGCCGACAAGGGAATTGAAATTAAGGCTGAAGTTGTTGCTTCTACATTCGATGAACCGCCTGAGCACCACACCCGCGTGGCCAACATGGTTCTCGAAAAGGCAAAGCGCCTTGTGGAAAGCCAGAAGGATGTCGTGATTTTGCTCGACTCCATCACACGTTTTGCTCGTGCAAACAACGTTGTGATTCCGCACTCCGGCAAGATTCTCTCCGGCGGTGTGGACGCGAACGCCATGCAGTTCCCGAAAAAGTTCTTCGGTGCCGCCCGTAAGATTCAGGACAAGATTCGCACCGTCAAAAACGAAGACGGCTCCATCAGCGAAGAAATCCAGAAGAACGGTTCCCTCACCATCATCGGTACCGCCTTGATTGAAACCGGTAGCCGCATGGACGAAGTGCTCTTCGAAGAATTCAAGGGA
>JAEEGJ010014953.1_pt1 | contig 18249 bp, 9 predicted proteins | sample 8958761 | NCBI WGS metagenome assembly JAEEGJ01 (sample SAMN16246546, study PRJNA631951) | gut metagenome | biome: gut microbiome; feature: rumen; material: RS-attached | host: Bos | place: Iran: Karaj | collected 2018-10
ATTTGCCGAAAAAGTTCATTGTCGTGATATTTACTTAACGATAACAAAGATAATGATTTCCGCGGTTAAAGTGATTTCGGCGAACAAAAAAGGCTATTGCGCGAAACGCGATTTTTAGATAAATTGCAGGAAAATAAAAAGTAATGTCCTTCGTACATCTCCACGTCCACACCCAATATTCAATTCTGGACGGATTCTCGTCTATAGCGACCCTTTTCGACCGGGCCGAGGCCATGGGAATGCCCGCCCTGGCCATCACCGATCATGGTAACATGTTCGGAGTCAAAGAATTCTTCAAGTTTGCGGACAAACACAGGGACAAGGAAACCAAAGAATACAAAGTCAAGCCTATCATAGGTTGCGAGGTGTATGTCACAAGGCATTACGACCCGAAACTGAAAGACACCGAACACCGTCTGTACTACCACCTTATCCTTTTGGCGAAGAATCTCCAAGGCTATAAGAATCTCTCGAACATAGTCTCCCTCGGACACATCGAAGGTCTGTATTACGGGAAACCGAGAGTCAGCCACGAGATCATCGAGAAGTACCATGAGGGGCTTATATGCTGCTCCGCCTGTCTGGCTGGAGAGATTCCCAAAGACATTGTGGCGGGCAACATGGATGCCGCGCGGAAAGCCGTCGAATGGCATAAGAAAGTGTTCGGGGACGACTACTACCTCGAGGTCATGCTACATAAGACCGAAGTACCGGGGTTATCGTTGGAAGTATTTGAGCAGCAGCAAAAAAGCAATGCCGGAATATTCCAGCTGGCTCAAGAGATGGGGGTCAAGGTCGTGGCCACGAATGATGTCCACTTCGTGAACAAAGAGGATGGGCCGGCACATGACCACCTTATATGCCTCAACACCGGTAAGAAGATATTCGAAGAACCTCGGCTCCACTACACTCAGCAAGAGTACCTGAAGAGCGAAGAGGAGATGGCGGCTCTCTTCCCGGACCACCCGGAGGTGTTGGCCAACACGCTGGAGATCGCCGGAAAAGTCGAGGTTTACACCATTGATAGGGACAATGTGCTGCCGAAGTACAACATCGACCCGGCCTTCCTCGCTGACATAGACAGCCATCTCGAAAAATACAAAGAGATAATCGACGCCGGAAGGAACGATAAGAAAGGGGAATACCGAGGTGATGAGTTCTGCCAATCAGTCGCTTACCTTTGCCATCTGACCTATCTTGGAGCTGAAAAGCGCTACGGGAAGACCCTCACCGATGAACAAAAGGAAAGACTAGAATTCGAGCTGAAGACAATCTGCCGAATGGGCTTCCCGGACTATTTCCTTATCGTTCAGGACTACATAGCCGCCTGCCGGAAGGGCGGGAGCCTGGTCGGCCCGGGACGTGGTTCGGCGGCTGGTTCCGCTGTGGCCTACTGCCTGGGTATCACCAACTTGGACCCGATCAAGTACCAACTCCTGTTTGAGCGTTTCCTTAATCCCGATCGTATATCGATGCCGGATATCGACGTGGATTTCGAGGATTTGTTGCTCGCCCACAAGTATGTGGACGACACTTACGGGAAAGACCACGTGTCCAGGGTTATCACCTTCGGCACGATGCTGGCGAAAGGCGCCATCAAGGATGTGGCCAGGGTTCGTGATCTGCCTCTGGACGAGTCCAACAGGCTCTCCGCCATGATTCCGGACCGTCTAAGTGAGAAAGTGGAGAAGGAATATCCCTTCAACCCTAAGCTGGACGAGTTGAAGCCGGGTTTCAAGTCTTTTGAGAGGGATGGGAAAATGTTCCAGAAAGGACTGGAGGACACTGATGTCAAGATCACCCTCAAAAACTGCTACCGCCTTGTCCCTGAGTTTAAGGAGCTTCTGACCAATGGTTCCGACCAGGTGAAGGATGTGTTGAACTTCGCCCAAAAGCTCGAGGGTTGCATCAGACAGGTGGGTATGCATGCTTGCGCCACGATCATAGGCCGTGGAAGACTGACAGACTACATCCCGATCTGTTTGTCCCAAGACAAGGAAACGGGCGAATGGGTCTGGACGAGCCAGTATGACGGCCACTACATCGAGGATGTCGGAATGTTGAAGATGGACTTCCTGGGGCTCAATACCTTGACAATTATTCATAAGTGTCTTGACAATATCAAGCTCCGTTTCGGGGAAGATATTGATATAGAAGCGATTGATATTAACGACAAGCCCACTTATGAGCTCTATAGCCGGGGCGACACGGACAGCGTGTTCCAGTTTGAATCCCCTGGCATGAAGAGTAATCTCCAACGGCTCCATCCTGAGCGCTTTGAGGATCTCATCGCTATGAACGCCCTATACAGGCCGGGACCGATGGATTATATTCCAAACTTCATCGACAGGAAACTCGGACTTGAGAAAATAGAGTACGACCTTCCGGAAATGGAGGAGTTCCTCAATGACACCTACGGAGTAACTGTCTATCAGGAGCAGGTCATGCTTCTCTCCCAGAGGCTTGCGGGATTCACCAAGGGCGAGGCTGACAAGCTCCGCAAGGCGATGGGTAAGAAGCAGATAGCCATCCTGAACGAGCTAAAGGACAAGTTCATGAGCGGTGGTATGGCAAATGGCCATCCGGAGAAAACTCTGGACAAGATTTGGAAGGACTGGGAGAAGTTCGCCCAGTACGCTTTCAACAAGTCCCACGCCACGTGCTATGCCTGGGTGTCGTTCCAGACCGGTTGGCTGAAGTGCCATTATCCCGCCGAGTTCTTTGCGGCCAACCTTTCCTGCAACCTTGGCAACGCGGCGGAAATCAGGAAGATTCTGGACGATTGCAAAGCGCATAAGATCAGGGTAAAGAACCCGGATGTCAACGAGTCCTATTCCCACTTCACGGTCAACAAAGATGGTATCATCCGCTTCGGATTGAGAGGGATAAAGGGCTTTGGGACTAATGTGGCTGACGCCATAATAGCGGAAAGGTCATCCAACGGACCTTTCAAAGATTTGTTTGACTTCGTGGAAAGGATGGATGGGGTTCTTAACCGTAAAGCGATGGAGTGCCTTGTCTATTCGGGAGCGTTCGACTCTTTCAAGATCAAGCGCCGCCAATTCTTCCAGCCATGCAAGAACGGCAATTTCTTCATCGATGAGCTGGCCCGCTATGCCACACTTTACAGTCAGGATTCCGAAAAATCGGGAGCGTCCTTGTTCGGAGACATGGAAGAAATGAAGCCCGTTCGGCCGGAAATACCTGAGAATGTGGAGGTTGACGACGAGCTGGAGATTCTCCAGAAAGAAAAGGAATATGTGGGAATGTACATATCTTCTCACCCTTTGGACAAATATGCCTTTGAGATAGAGACCTTCACGAACCAGGAACTGGCGACGCTCAGCAATGTGGTGGCTGAATGCGAGGCGGCCAAGAAGAAGATGAAGGTGGCTGTCGCTGGCCTTGTGACGGCGACGAATAACCTCACTTCGAAAAACGGGAAACCGTATTCCAAGACTACGCTTGAGGATTACAGCGGATCATACGAGTTGACCTTGGGCGGAAAGGACTACGAAGCTTTCATGAAGTATCTTCAGCCTCACGCAAGTCTCTACATCGAAGGGGAGATTGACGAGAAATTCTTTATCCGCCCGGAAGAGAAGGCGCAGGGCAAGACTGTTCCTTTCACCCTCAAAGTCAAGGGAATATCCCTCCTCGGAAATGTCAACGAGAGCAAGCTGGCCGGCTTCTCAATCAACATCTCAACGCCCATGCTGACCCAGGCCTTCCGCAAGAAACTTGTCAGCCTGGTGAGCGCCAACAAGGGGAAGACTCCTCTGAAGATATTCGTTTACGATCCTGTCACCAAGTACAACATCGAGTTCCACTCCACCAAATTCAAGGTCAGTGTCAACTCAGACTTTGTATCCTCTCTGAAACTCATGGGGGTCCAATGCGCCCCGGTGCTGCGGTGACCTTCCAAACTGATCGAATGTGGAAACAGAAGTCAATAAACGTCTGATTTTAATTATCTTAGGTTCAATCTTCTCGATTTGTACCCTCATCGCTGGAGAACCTGGGAAGAAGGAGCCTTTCATTGTCACGACCGAGGAGTATTCCAAAGCCCCTTTAAGTCCGATTCTCTATGGCAACTTCATCGAGTTGGGATATGGGATTCAGGTTGAGGCGATGTACAGCGAGATGCTGTTCAACCGCAGTTTCGAGCGTTTTCTCCCCTACCGTGACATCAACAAGATTTGGTACGACCTGTACTACGACGAGAACGATTTCGACAAAGGTTACGAGAAGGATTGGAGCGTGTTCGACTGGTATCACAGCGGTTACGAGCACAACAGCTGGTACGCCGCTCCTGGAGATCCTGGCAAAGGAAGCGTTATCTACGATGAGGAGACTTTCTTCCACGAGACCACGCCTCTGAGAAATGTCAAAATAATCCCTTCTGAGGGAGGCTCCGGCCATGGAAGCCAATGTCTCACAGTGAGTAACGACGAAGAGGCAGCGTGGGCTGCGCTCGCCCAGAACGGGAAGTACCTCGTGAGTGGCAAATCATATTCATTCAGCGGAATGATGAGATCCGAAGGAGACCCCGTTGATGCCCAAGTACGGTTCTACAAGCAAGGGGAATGGGACAACCCGATCGCCGTGTTCCCGATCGGGAATATCACTCATGAATATTCCCGGAAAGAGTTCGTTTTCAATAACATGGCTTTCGACGGCTACGCCACATTCAGCCTGTGGATTCCTCCGAAGAGCGCCATCACGGTTGACGACTTCTCTCTGAAGCCGACTGACAACTATTATGGCTGGAGACCGGAAGCGGTTGAGGTATTCAAGAAAGTCAATCCCGGAGTCGTACGTTTTCCAGGCGGATGTTTCGCCTCTTTTTACGACTGGAAAGAAGGCGTGGGCCCTCTGTCAGAGCGGATTCCGACGGATTCCTATTTCTGGGGAGGACAGAACTACAACGATGTCGGTACGGCAGAGTTCGCCATGTTATGCAAGGCGGCCGGATCTGAGATGATGATGTGTGTCAATGTCTATCACCCTTCAAAACGCCACTATGATGTGGACTTTCCGGACGGACAGAACAAGCTTGACTACGAGTTCCCGAAGTTCATGAGCCTGACGGAGGGAGCCAAAGCGGCCGCTGATTGGGTGGCATATTGCAACCTTCCCGCCGGGACGCACCCGATGGCGGATCTGAGAGCCTCTCACGGATTTCCGGAGCCTTTCGGTGTGAGGTTCTGGGAGCTTGATAATGAGGTGTTCAGGTGGTTTGAGGCGGAAGACTACGCTTGGGCGGCGGTTGTCTATTCAAGGGAGATGAAAAAGGTGGATCCGACAATCAAAATCGGACTCTCCTCTTACGGCGGGCGGCCCGGAAGGCCCGGGTATCATGCGGAAATAGAAAAAATGCTCCAGATCGCCGGTAAGGACATCGATTTCCTGGCTGACAGGGCAGATGCCGGGCCGACGACCCGAGCAATGATCGCAAAGGTCCGGGAATATAACGCCTCCAACGGAACCGACATCAAGTACTGCGACACCGAGTGGCTGGCCTACAACACCGACGTAAGGCGTGACGCTTACAACATGGCCTCCGGAGGTGAGGCGACCAAGTCATTCATGTTCAGCAAGTGGCTCTATGCCCTCAACCTACTCAAGAATTTCATGGGGTTCCAGAGGATGGGTGATGAGATGTTGTTCGTCAATGTCAACAACCTGGCCAACACCCACAGCCAATGCGTTATGGACACCCCTAAAGAAGGGGCTTACCTGACTGCCGCTGGCAAGGCGATGGAGTTGCTTTCCCATTCTCCGGCGGCCAGGGTGCTGAAAATCAAGGAATATGACCCTCCGATGAAAGAGGACTTCCAGGTTCAGGCCGCTTGGGACAAAGACCGTCAGAGGGTTGTGTTGTACGTCTGCAACAGGACGGGGGACAAGCGCTCTGCTATCTTTGACCTCAACGCCCTCGGAAGGACGTTTTCGACATGCTCCCAGACCAGGCTTCATGCCGACAATCCTCTGGCAATGAACACCTTCACTAACCAGGATGCGATTAAGGTCACCAAAGCCAGCGGAAAAGCCCGGTTAAAGAAAGGCCTCTATCAGGTTGAAACTCCCGCCTGGTCCTTTACCGAGCTGATTCTGAAATAAGAATCCCGGCTTCACTCATCCAAGATTTGTACTTGGCGAAGTCGAAAGGAGCGGTGCCGTAGAGGTAGTGATTGCGGAGTTTCTGGCCTCCGGTCTCATATTCAATAAGCAGAACTCCTTGACCTTCAGGGATTGGCAGGCCCGCGACAAGAGAACGCCCGTTGGCCTCAACGCTGAATTTGCCCTTGTAAACCACCTTTCCGCTCTCGACATCAGTAACCTTTACCTTGCCTTCAGCCGGCTCCCTGGAGTCGTTGACAGCCTTTAGCGGAAGAACACCGTCCTCGGGGTCGTTTATCAAGACGCACACCGTCCTCTGGGCGTTCCATAAATAGTAGTATGCCAGCTTCTTGGAATTGTAGTAATCCACGATGGCATCCGAGACTATCGGCCAGCCATCCCTGACATTCCACCAGATGATTCCGGTCTTGTCAAACTTCGCTCCCCTGAACTTCTCTACGAAGTACTTCATTGCCTCAGCCTGGGTGCTCTGCGAGGCCAGCACAAAGTCATCCAAGGTCTTCGGACGGAAGCCAAACAGAAGTTGTATCTGCTTGGTCATGAGGTCGTTCCTTCCCACGAACTCCACAAAATAAGGCAGCGGCCGAACAGACTTGGTCATCCATTCCTCGTTCCAGTCGCCATCTTTAGTCCAAGGGAAGCGGCACTCTTTTGTGAACATCTTCTCGATGGACTCCTTATTAGGGCTTCCGTGATAGCCTATCTCGCTGACGAATATCGCCGCGGCATCTTTATAGAACGAGTCTTTATAATAGCCCCTCGGACCCCAGAGGTGGTCCTGTGGCAAATCCGAGCGCTGGCAACCATTTTGGAAAGCCTCCTCGCTGAAATAAGGCGAGCTCGGCAAGTAGGGCCTCGTGGGGTCAAACTCATAAAGCACCTCTGGGATCATCTTGCGGCTGATGACATCCCTGTTAGGGTCGATCCTGAAGGTCGGGAGTGTCCAAATCAGTGAATTGTCGTTCTCGTTGTTGCCAGACCACATAATAAGAGACGGGTGGCTCCTCAACTTGACGACAACCTGCTTTATCTCATTTCTGACTTTGGAGACAAACTCCGCATCCTGAGGATATATTATCCCGGCCATAGAAAAGTCCTGCCAGATCATAATCCCCTCACGGTCACAACGATCGTAGAAGGGAGTGTCCTCATAGACATTTCCTCCCCAGCAGCGAATCATGTCGCAATTGAGATCCACGACCATGTCGAGAGTGCTTTCAACCCATTTGGCATCACGGCTGTGGAAGCCATCCAGAGGCACCCAATTGGTACCTCGGACAAAAATCCTCTCCCCGTTGATGAAGAAGCAGAACGCTCCCTCGCCGTCTTTAATCATCTCGCTGCGCTCCAAGCGGATAGTCCTGAAACCAACTTTCCGTGTGTCGGAAGCCAGCACAGTGCCATCTTCATCAAGAAGGGTGATTGTTCCGTCGTACAGGGCAGGATCTCCGTAACCCTTTGGCCACCAGAGTTCAGCGTCTCCGAAAGTGAACTCTGTCCTCCAAGCGTAGGTGGGAAGGATCCTCTCCTCCTGATATGCAACCTTGCCGTCCTTTTCAAGCTTGACTCTCAACTTGACCTTGTCAATCTTCGAGGCCGGGTACTTGATCTGGACATCCACGAAAGCGGATACCTCCCTTTTGGCAGGGTCGGCACTCACGGTCACCCAATGAACATCGCTGATACTGACTGGGTTCTGAATATTCAAAGAGACCTCTCTCCAGAGACCGGCGCTGACCAGCCTGGGCATAATGTCCCAACCGAAGCAGTGGCGAGGTTTGCGGACCCAGACAGACTCCGTGTAATGACGGAAACTGTAGGTCCCAACCAAATAGTCCTGAGCCTCAAGCACTACCGAACGCAAGATGACTTGAAGTTTGTTGTCCCCTGGCCTGACCGCATCTGTCACATCAAATTTATGGGCGATCATGGCATTGTCCGCGGAACCGATCCTCTCCCCGTTAAGCCAAATGTCCGCAAGGCAGTCTATTCCCTCAAAATCAAGGATAAGTCTTTGTCCCTTAGTGACTTCCGGAGCGGTGAAGGTCTTGCTGTACATCCACTGGCAGAACTCGTATTTCCGAAGGTCATAGATGTTGTTGCCGATCTCGGGATTCTTTATCATCCCGGCCGCCAAAAGATCCAGCTCGACATTGCCGGGGACGGTTGCGGAGAGTTTCGTGGTTTTCAATGCGGCCACATCAGCGGGATCTGTCACAGCCTTGCCTTCTTGCTCCCAGAACTCAAGGTTCCATGTCCCGTTAAGGGATATTTTCTCTTGGGCGTAAAGGCCAAAACTGACAAATGACAAGGCCACTATCGCCATAAGGTGGGTCAAGGTCTTCATTATTCTTTGGTTATTTGTTTGTTATTAAGTTCTTTAAGAATGGTCTGTGCAAGCGCCGGAGAGACCATGGTGGAAAGATCCTCAACCGAGGCGGCCGCTATTCTCGCCACAGATCCGTAATGCATCAGCAGGCGGCTCTCGGTCTGCTCGCCCACGCCTTTAATCGCCCGTAAGGCGCTTTGAATCTGGCTCTTGCTCCTGAGCGAACGGTGGAAGGTAATACCGAAGCGGTGAGCCTCGTCACGAATCTGCATCAAGACCTTAAGGGCATGAGAGTTACGGTCAAGGAACAGAGGATAGGGATCGTTGATCCTGATGACAAGCTCCATTCTCTTCGCGAGACCGACCACCATTAGCCGGTCAAGGATGCCCAGCTCAGCGAGAGCCTGCCGGGCGAACTCAAGCTGGCCTTCACCACCATCGATCACTACAAGCTGCGGAAGGTCGTCAGGGGCTTCAGAGAGCATCCTTGAATAGCGCCGGTTAACAACTTCCTTCATTGAGGCGAAATCGTTGGCTCCGATGACGGTCTTGATCTTAAACTTGCGGTAGTCTTTCTTGGACGGCACTCCGTCACGGAACACCACACAGGAAGCGACAGGATTGGTCCCTTGGATGTTCGAGTTGTCGAAGCACTCTATGTGCTTTGGCAACTCTTTCATTCCCAGCGCCTTCTGCAGGTCTTCCATAACCAAGCGCTTGTACTCATCGGGATCGGTGCGCTCTTTTTGCTTCAATGCGTTGAAATGGTATTCCCTGGCGTTTTTGGCGCTTAGCTCAAGAAGTGACATCTTGTCCCCTTTCACGGGAATCTTGAACTCGACACCTTCGATCTCCACGTCGGGAAGGAATGGGACTATGACCTCTTTCGCCAAAGATCCGAACTTGGACTCGATCTCGGCTATAAAAGCGCTTAGGACTGAGGCCTGCTCTTCCTCTATGTTCATCTTGAACCCGAGATTAAGCGACTGCACAACCGCTCCGCCACGAACCCTCAGGAAGTTGCCAAATGCCTCGGAACCATCAAAAACCAAGGAGAACACATCGCAGGAAGCATCTGAAGCTGAGGATATTATCGACTTAGAATAGTGCTTCTTGAGAGCGTCGATCTTGTTCTTGAAGACCTGCGCATCCTCGAAACGAAGCTCGGAGGCCGCCTCCTTCATGGCCGCCTCATATTCTCGGATGATGTCATTCACCCCTCCTTTAAGGAGCCTTGTGATCTCGTTGATCCATGAGGAATATTCCTCCCTGCTGACCGCACCGACACAACACCCCTTGCAACGCCCTATGTGCATCTCAAGGCAAGGGCGGAACTTGCCCCGCAGAACAGCCTCGCCAGTTATCTTCAGTTTGCAGGAACGAAGCGGATAGTTCTTCCGGAAAAACTCCAGAAGATAATTCGCATGAGTGACGGAACTATATGGACCATAGTAAGTTCCAGTCTTTTTGTCCACCCTGCGGGTAAGGAAAACCCTCGGGAACTCCTCGTTAGTCACCACAATCCAGGGGTAGGTCTTAGAGTCCTTCAGGAGGATGTTGTAGTGGGGTTTATATTGCTTGATCAGGTTGTTCTCAAGCAGGAGCGCGTCAGCCTCAGAATCCACCACCGAGAACTGTGCGTCGGCGATTTTGGACACCAGAAGCCGTGTCTTGACATTGAGTCGCTCAGGAGGCACGAAATACTGCGCAACCCTCTTGTGGAGGTCTTTGGCCTTACCCACATAAATCACCTTCCCCGAGGAATCGTAGTAGCGATAAACCCCCGGGGAATGTGGAAACAGGGAGATTTTCTCCCTGACAGTGAGACTATTACCGTCCAATGCTATTTGACGGGCTTGACATATTTGGCCACCTCAGCCTCTATGTCCTCGCCGCGAAGATCGCGCTTGAGGATGGTTCCATCAGGACCAAAGAGGATGATGTGGGGAATGCCGTCAATTCCGTACAAAGTGGTCGGAATCCTTTGAGCGTCAATGATCTGGTTCCAGACAATACCCTGCTCCTTAGCGGAGTTGATGGTGTCTTCCTTCTTATCCCAGACAGCCACACTCAGAACATCGAACTGGGGACCGGCGTACTTCTGATACACGGCCTTGATGTTAGGCAACTCAGCCTTGCAGGGACCGCACCATGATGCCCAGAAGTCAACCAGGATGTACTTGCCTTTACCGACATAATCGGAAAGCTTATCCTTGCCCTGGATGACAAAATCTGTGAACATCTGGCCCTCAGCGGTCTTCTTCCTGGCTGAGACAGTCTTGGCAAGCGTTGAGATCGTGGAGACCTTCGCCAAAGAAGTGTCAAGAGTCGTCAGGACGGAGTCAACCTGGTCATTAGAAAGCAGATAACGGAGATTGTCAAGAGCCATCACAGCAACAAGATTGTCGGAGTTGGCATTGACGGCGTCCAAGCCCATTTTCTTGACCTCATTCTCGTAGGCCTCATAGAGCTGATCCTTGGCAGCTTCGTCCTTGGCAGCATCAATCTTGCCCTGATAGCTTAGCTGGATCTCCTGGAGAGCCTTATCATAAGCATCACTCTTGGCCTGGACAGACACATCAGGGTACTTTGAAGTGACAGAGAGGCTCTTGTCATCATTGATCTTGATGGTCAAAGGCGTTCCATCAGAGACGAATGATCCGATAATATTGCCGGCCTTCAGCCTTGCCTTGCCAAGGGTGTACTTCGGAACCTCAGCCTTGAACTGACCGTTCACGACAGGGAACTTGTTTACGAACTCGAGAGGCTTTATGCTGATCTCAACCTCCTCGGCCGCATCAGCGCCAAGGTTGCCGGAGATAGTAGTCATGTCGGAAACTTTCGGTCCGCAACCAACCATCAGCAGAGCGGCAGCGGCCGCGATGAAAATAAACTTTGTCTTCATTTTGTTAAGCGTTGTCATTTATATTTTAGCTTGCAAATTTAGCTAAATATTTCATTTCTTGTCACCTAGGTCAAGAATCCTGACATTGCGAATCTTAAGTCCCTCTCCATGGCCGCAGAACGAAATGTATCCCTTCTTGTTGAACATTCCTGGGTGGTTCCTATGGTCCACTGTGTAAGGATTCTCCCCACTGCCGTCTGGAGCGACATTATGTCCCTTGCAGGCGGTGCGGATATTTCCATCTACAATAACCTCGCCATTAACGGTAACTTTGATGCGATCACCTTCCACGCGAATCTCTTCGGTGCTCCACTCGCCAAGCGGCTTGTGGACAATCCTCTTCGCGGGAATCACTCCATAAACAGATCCGTGGACCTGATACTCACGGAGGTTGGCGTACATTGGAGCGTCATGATCCAGAATCTGGACCTCGCACATTGCGTCGTAGGCCGCATCGACACCCATCGGAGTGCGGACACCGACACCGTTGTTGACTCCCTCGCGGAGGAAGCAGAACTCGAAACGATAGACGAAGTTGCGGAACTCTTTCTTGGTGTAGAGGTTGCCCGTGCTACCATAATTAGCTGATACATAAATAGTTCCATTGAGAGGAATATAACCCTCAAGGTCACCCTGCCACTTGTCGAGATTGGTTCCATCGAAGAGCATCTCAAAGCCCTGCTTCTTCTCCTCGGCGGTCAGTTGGGACGGAGTGAACGGTTTCGCTTTCTCAAGAACCTGGTTGATCTCGTCGATAGCGTAGCCATCATCGGCGCCTCCAGCGGCCTTGAATATGGTCTTGGCCTTGTCGAGATTGGACTTCAATGTGTTGTAGTCAATTTCCTCATTTGTCTTGGAGGCCAAGTTACGGATAGCTCCTGCGGCGGCATAAGCCACATCCTTGTCGTCGAGATACTTGCCGGCGAGAAGGAAGGACTTCATGGTGGGAACATTGGCTAAAGCTTTCAAAGCCAGCTCCTTGACTCCCTTAAGGCTGGTAATGCCGAGAACCTCGCCGAGAGACGCGCGTTTCTTGTCAAGGTTGGTCTCAAACTGATCCAGCAAGGAAATGTAACGAGGGAGGACCAACTCTTGTTTTGAAGGATTTTTCTTGGCGGCTTCCAGAAGAACCGGAGCGGCCTTGTAATTGTCCATCAAGGCAAGAGCGGAGAGAGCCTGGTCGCTACCGGCATTCCAAGACTTGGCAAGATCGCCGACAGCCTCGTCTGTACCAGTGGAAGCGAGAACACGATAGAAATTGGCCACATTCTTGGCGGTCTTCATGAGGCCACTGACCTTGGAATACCGCTCCGCCGGAGAGAGTGTGTGAATGGCGGACTCAAGAGCACCTTGATAACTGTCGACAAGATCTTTGTCCGTTGCAGCGTCAAGAAGACCACCGACCTTGGCGATGTCACCGACTCCCGTGAAGTTCGGGAGAGAGGTTATTGCCATCTTGGAAACCTCTTTGTCTGAGGAGTTTATCATAGAGAACACGGTAGGAGCCACATTCTTCATCCTCCTTGAAGAGGCGAGATCCATGATGGCCTTGACCGCGGCCATGTCATTACCGGTGGCAAGCTTCTCTGTCAAGGCAGCAGCCACAATGTCCTTGATGTCTCCCTTGAATGACTTAAGGGCGGTCAAAGCCTCGAGGCTGTTCTCTCCGCCAAGCTGTCCGACCAAGTTCTTCGCGGCGGCCGCGCCTCCGATCTTCCCGGCAGCGGCAATGGCGGCTTTAGCCACCTCTCCGCCTTCGCCGAAAGCACCGTTGACCAGATTGGCCACAGAGGATATCTTATTATTACCCAGCCAATTGAGGACATCAACCTTGGCATCGGGAGTGAGCTTTTTGAACTTTCCGGTAAGGACCGGGACCAAAGCGGGAGCGCCAAGAATCTTGGTTGCGTTGCTGATCACGGAATTGCGGAATATCTTGTCATCGCTCTTAAGGGCGGAGGCAACTGTCTTGACGGCCTTCTCAGGCATGGCGTTCATCAGAGTCCAGGCGGCCAAGCATTTCTCGTGGGTCTGACCGGACTTGAGGAGAGCCTGCGCCTGCTTGACAGGCATGGCGGCCTCGGCCTCAGGGGCGACATAGTCACCCAACATCCTCTGGAGAGAGGTCAGCAGACCCTTGTTGTAGGTGTCCGAACATGCCGCGGCGGCATCCTGCAAGCCTTTAAGCACATCCGCTTTCTTGGCAGAATGGGCAGGGTCGTTGACATAGGTGACCAGTCCTTGGAGGGCATATTCAAAAACGGCGTTCTTGACACCATCACCCGCTGGCTTCAACATCTTGGCAACTTCCACAACAGATTGAGGAGCGGTAGCGGCCAAATCTCCCATCTGAGTGGCGAAATCAGCGCTGTTCTGGGCCGGCATAGCGGCAAGCACATCGGCCACGACAGTCTGTACAGTCCTCTGCCTCGCATCCTGGGCATAAACGGAAACAGCGAGAGCGAGGAGAATCAATATTGAATATATCTTCTTCATAACTTCTTCGATTCAAGGTTTAGATTGACCAAGGGCCGCGCATAGGCTGGTTGATGAGCAGGTTGGCGGCATCGTCGTTAATGAACAATTGTTTGTCGGGGTCGAAGTGAAGGGTACGGCCGAGACGCAGGGCGCAGGAGCCGAGATTGACGACCGTGCAGCTGTGGTGGCCGTTCTCCTCGTTGAGGGCGAACTTCTGGCGATTTTGGACGCAGTCGAGGAAATCGACCTGACGAGGCTCCGGATCAGGAAGCTCGTTGATGACATCCATGACATTGGGAATCGTGCACTCGAAGCCTTTGTAAACCTTTCCGTTAGGTCCCTCGATGTAAGGCACCTTGCCAGTGCTCTCGAAGCCCTCTCCCTCAAGGATGATCTTGCAGCCATCAGCGTAGGTGTAGGTGATGCTTCTCCATATTCCCACGGCATCGGGATGCTGCTGAGGAGCGTCGACCTCAACCTTGACCGGCAGATCATTGTCCTTGCCGAGGAAGTACTGGACGGGGTCGATGTAGTGCTGGCCCATGTCACCAAGTCCGCCGGACTCATAGTCCCAGTAGCCGCGGAAGCTCTGGTGCACCCTGTGCGGGTGGTAAGGCTTGACAGGGGCGGGACCGAGCCAGAGATCATAGTCAAGCTCCTTCGGAACCGGCTGAGGCTCAAGGTTTTCCTTTCCTGTCCAATAGAACTTCCAGGCGAATCCGGTCGCTCCGGAAATCCTGACCGTAAGAGGCCATCCGAGAAGGCCGCTATCCACAAGTTTCTTCAACGGCTCAACAGTGGTACCGAGGCCGTAGAATGTGTCCTTGAAACGGAACCACGTGTCCAGGCGGAAGATACGGCCGTATTTGTTGACCGCTTCGACAACTTTCTGTCCCTCGCCGATTGTCCTTGTCATCGGCTTTTCGCAGAAAATGTCCTTGCCGGCTTTGGCCGACTCGACAGCCATAAGCCCGTGCCAATGGGAAGGAGTGGCGATGTGGACGATGTCCACATTGGGGTCATGGACCAGGTCGCGCCAGTCATGATAAGCCTGGAGTTTTGTTCCGAACCTCTCCTGACCCTTCTGGACCGCGTTGTCCAGGTGGTTCTGGTCCACGTCGCAGACTGCCACCAGGCGGCAACGCTCGTCGCTTGCGAAGTGGAGATTGGACATTCCGATTCCTCCGACTCCGATGATGCCTCTGGTCATCTGGTCGCTAGGAGCGACGAACTTGCTGGATGAGTTTCCCATCTTGCCGAAAACCTCACGAGGGAGGATCGTCAAGGCGCCTAACCCAAGGCCAGCCTTTTTGATGAAATCTCTTCTGGATTGTGCCATAATGTATTAATTATATGATATTATAACCATTCAAGCCACCATCATGGTGACAACATGCTAATTTAGAAAAAACCATGGAAAATGGCAAAGTGATTTCAATCTTATTTCTTTGGATATTCAATCTTAATTAGCCATCTTTGTTTATACGCCCACAAGAACCGGACACAATGAAAAGCGCATATAACATAAAGGAATTATTGTTCAAGATGCTCAGCATCCTTTCACCTATGCGTACGATTGTCGACCGTTGGATAGCGCACGTATTGAGGAAAACGATTATTGGTGGGCTATATGATGGGCAAAAAGAAGATTGGATACAGTCTTTCCAGGGACTGGCGAGAAGAAACCATTCGCTCAAAGACCTCAGAGTTTTAATCAACAGCTTCTCATCCAACAATATAACCTTGGTGAAAGATCGTGAACGGAAACCTGGCAACTCTTTGGAAATCACTGTTGTATGTCCCGTAAAAAACGACCTGACTTACCTCAAAAGGTTCCTTCCCTACTACCGGAATTTGGGAGCAACCGGATTCATATTCATAGATAACGAATCTTCTGATGGTTCCAGGGAGTTTCTTCTCAAGCAACCGGATGTGACATTATTCTCATGCCCTAACCCCTATAATCATTTCGCGAAAGACGGTTGGGTCTGCAGGGCGATCGCATACAATGGCCTGAACCAATGGTATTTAGTACTGGACTCAGATGAGTTCCTGTCCTATCCTGGCATGGAGAACTCACAACTGGACAAGCTCATCCGGACATTAGAAGAAAATGGCATAAAAGCGGCCAGGGGGTTCATGCTCGACATGTATCCGGATTATCCTCTATTCTCCAAAGATAAGGATCCAGGGCGATTCATGGAGGATTATCGCTATTTCGACCCGTTCAGCAAGTGGTACAATAAAAATGGAGACAAACTCATTGGGGGGATGAGGGCGCGGGTCCTTGGTGTATATACAGCTCTTCAAAAGACCTCGCTCATGAGGTGTTCAAAAGGAGTATTCCCTTATGAAAGCACACATAACATGAATAAGGATGACGGGGTGGCCGAGGGAATGTTCTACGTGCTCCGGCATTACAAATTCCTGCCTGGAGATTATGATAAAATGAAAGCCACGGCAGTGAAGAACACCGGCTATTACTCTGCCGAGAGACAACGGAGTTATCTGTCTCTTGCCGGTGTCAATGTTAAGGATGACAATAGTTTACGGTATGCCGATTCCACCTCGCTGACAGCCTTCCCATTTATTAAGGAATTAATCAAGAAAGAATAATGAGCAATTCTAAAGACAGATCGGTTTCTGATATTGACTTCGTGATCATCTGGCTGGACAGTTCTGATCCAGAATGGCTGGAACTTCGGCGAAAGTATCAAAACGAAGAGGACAAGACTCTGAATATCAACGAGTCCCGGTTCCGTGACTGGGGGCTGCTCAAATATTGGTTCCGTGGAGTGGAGCGATACGCCCCATGGGTTAGGAGGGTCCATCTGGTCACTTGCGGGCATTATCCTTCCTGGCTGAATCTGGATAATCCCAAACTGAACTTTGTGAAGCACAGTGATTACATGCCGGCTGAATACCTTCCGACTTTCAGCTCATTCCCCATCGAGCTGAACTTGCACAGGATTGAGGGGTTATCCGACAAGTTTGTCTATTTCAATGACGACATGTTCCTTGTTAATCCCACTACTCCCGGAGCATTTTTCAAAGACGGTTTGCCTAGAGACCTGGCTATAAGAACTTTCCCCATGCTGGGAGAGTTCGGACATATTAATCTCAGCTGTATTAATCTGATAAACAGAGAGTTCTATTTTAAAGAACAGATGAGGAAGAACTGGAGGAAATGGATCAGTCCGTTATATGGACCTGCCATATTCCGGGACTTTATTTTTCTGCCTTTTGGTGATTTTACAGGGGTGATCAACAAGCATGTGGCCAATTCGTATCTTAAATCAACTTTCGAGACCGTATGGGAAAAGTATGGAGATGTCTTGGACAAAACTTGCAGGCACCGCTTCCGTTCGACAGAAGATGTTTGTCAGTGGGTTTTCAAATTCTGGCAGATTGTGAGCGGCAATTTCAAACCACAGCGTTATGGTTTTGGTGATTTTTTGACAGTAAACGACACAGACGGCCTGAAAAAAAAATTTAAGAACAAACGAACCAAGGTGGTCTGTCTTAACGACATAGACAACATCAAAGACATCGGCAAATTGAAATCCATTCTCGTGGAAATGTTTGAGGCAAAATTCCCCGATCGCTCCTCCTTTGAGATATAAAAAAGACCGGACCCTACTAGGATCCGGTCTTTATCATGCTATAAGGCTTAACCTTACTCGGCGCTGCGGGAGTCGCGACGAGGGGCGCGGCCACCACGACGGTCGCCACGATCGCCACGACGATCACCCCTGCGGTCTCCGCGGTCATTGCGGGGACGGCTTCCACCCTGGGCGTTCGCTGCCGTGAGGGCGTTGGGGGTAAGATCCTGCTTGCCATAGCGCTCGCCGTTGCAAATCCACACCTTGATTCCGAGGCAACCGACCTTGGTGCTGGCGATAGCCAGAGCGTAGTCGATGTCGGCACGGAAAGTGTGCAGAGGGGTACGACCCTCCTTAAACATCTCACTGCGAGCCATTTCAGCTCCACCGACGCGGCCGCTGATCTGAACCTTGATGCCTTCGGCACCTACCCTCATCGCGGAAGCGATGGCCATCTTGATGGCCCTGCGGTAGGAGACGCGGCCCTCGATCTGGCGGGCGATGCTGTCGGCCACGATGTGAGCGTCGACCTCCGGCCTCTTGACCTCGAAGATGTTGATCTGAACATCCTTCTTGGTGACCTTCTTGAGCTCTTCCTTGAGTTTGTCGACCTCCTGTCCACCCTTACCGATAATGAAACCGGGCCTGGCGGCGTGGATCGTGACGGTGATGAGTTTAAGGGTTCTCTCTATGACGATCTTGGAGATGCTGGCCTTCGCGAGACGGTTGGTCAGATACTTGCGGATCTCATAGTCCTCGGCGATCTTCTCGGCGTAGTTGCCGCCACACCA
>JAEEGJ010014956.1_pt1 | contig 18248 bp, 14 predicted proteins | sample 8958761 | NCBI WGS metagenome assembly JAEEGJ01 (sample SAMN16246546, study PRJNA631951) | gut metagenome | biome: gut microbiome; feature: rumen; material: RS-attached | host: Bos | place: Iran: Karaj | collected 2018-10
TCAATCTCTTTTTCATCAGCATCTACCAGAACGCCCTGGTACTCATGACCACGTTCCCGGCGCTGGTACTGATGAATGTGGACGTGCCTTTCGGCTGGTTCGACGGCCTGGCTGCCGCCCTGATGCTGGGTTTCATCATCTATGAGACGGTGGCCGATGAACAGCAGTGGGCCTTCCAGTCCACCAAATGGAAGATGATAGGGGAGGGCAAGAAGTTGGAAGAACTGCCCGCACCGTATAATTTAGGATTCAATACCCAGGGTCTGTGGAGCCGCAGCCGCCATCCCAATTACTTCGCCGAACAGGGAACCTGGTGCGCCTTCTACCTGTTCACCGTGGGGGCCGGCATCGGCATTTTCAACTGGAGCATCATCGGCGCGCTCCTTCTCATCGTCCTCTTCCTGGGCAGCAGCGCTTTTGCCGAGGAAATCAGCGCCTCCAAATATCCCGCGTATGCCGACTACTGTCAGAAAGTTCCCAAGTTCTTCCCCGGGAAAAAGTATTAACTTTGCAGCATTATGTACTACGTTTGCAAACGACTGGAAATATCATCGGCCCACGCTTTGAGCCTTTCCTATGAGAGCAAGTGCGAGACTCTGCACGGCCACAACTGGATTGTGAAGATCTACTGCAAGAGCGAGCAGCTGAACAAGGATGGCATGGTGACGGATTTCACCCACATCAAAAAGGAGATTTCCGGCGCCCTGGACCACAAGAACCTGAACGAGGTCTTCGACTTCAACCCCACGGCCGAGAACATCGCCCGCTGGATCTGCGACCACGTGGAGAACGCCTATCGCGTGGAGGTGTGGGAGAGCGAGATGAACATGGCGGCGTATGAGCGCTAAGACCTACCGCGTCAACGAGATTTTCTATTCCCTCCAGGGCGAAGGCTTCTGGACGGGCACGCCCATCGTTTTCGTGCGTCTGAGCGGCTGCAACCTCCGCTGCCCCTTCTGCGACACAGACCATTCGGCCTTCACGGAGATGTCGGCCGATGACATCCTCTCTGCCGTCCGCACCGCCGGCGGCCCCTGCACCCGCATCTGCCTCACCGGCGGAGAACCGGGCCTGCAGGCCGATGAGGCTTTGATATCGGCCTTTCACTCCGCGGGATACACGGTGCACATCGAGACCAACGGCACCCGCTCCCTGCCCGCCGGCATCGACTGGGTGACCCTCAGCCCCAAAGAAGGCGGCCGCGTGGTCCTTGACAAGGCCGATGAACTGAAACTGGTCCTCACCTCCGGCGTTGACCCTTCGGCCTGGGCGACCTTCCCCGCCACCTGGCACTTCCTGCAGCCCTGCGACCTCGCCGGCCGCATGAACACCGCCGAAGTCACCGCCTACATCCAGGTTCACCCCCTCTGGCGCCTGTCCTTACAGACGCATAAATTGCTGGGAATCAGGTAACTACAGCGCTTTGGCTGCGCTTTGACCGGCTAGGTAGCCGGTGCTGAAGGCTACCTGCAGGTTGTAGCCGCCGGTGTCACAGTCCATGTCAAGGACTTCGCCGGCAAAGTACAGGCCGGGCTGCTTCTTGGACTCGAGGGTCTTGGCAACCACCTCTGAGGTGCTTATGCCGCCGGCAGTGATTACGCTGCGCTCAAAGCCAACGAAGCCGGCTATGTCCAGGCGCCAGTCTTTCATGGCCTGTGCCAGAGTGTCTACACTTACCTTCTGGTTGGTGTCCAGGAATGCCAGTGTGAGGTTCCAGGGCATGAGTTTCCCAAGCATTATGCGGAAAAGCCTGCGGAAACTCTGGCCTTTTGAACGCTCGTCGTGAATCACCTCTTCCCACTTTGCGTGGATGTCCTCGTTCAGCTTTTCAAGTTCCACAGCAGGCTTGAGGTCTATGGAAACGGATACCTTCTGCCCGTTGTTGAGTGCCTGGACTGCGCGGCGGCTCACCATGAAGCCAAGAGGGCCTTCCAGACCGCCGTCGGTGAATTCTATGTCACCGAACTCGCTCTGGACCTCTTCTCCGTTGATAAACAGCGACAGCTGTACATTCTCAAGCGTATTGCCGTTGAAGAATTCCCCCTGCTCTGTCATGGGGGTTACACGCTCTATGTGCTTGGGGAACTTTGGATACCACTCCGGCAGCGGGGAAATCTTTCTCTGCTTTGTCTTGCCATAGACTGTACGGCCGCGGAATGCCTGCTTAATATCCTCTGCCAGAGGGTTTTCCTGCTTGTATCCTACTGGAACCAGGGCAGTGAGAGCCGGGAAACAGGCGTCTACGGTGTGTCCCATTTCCTCTGCCCACATGTAGCCGTCTCCGGTAGATCCGGTGCCGGGATAAGACAGGCCTCCTGTTGCTATGATGAGCTTTTTGCAGACGTATTCTACGGGTTCTATTGTAATCTCTTCACGTGTAGGAGCAGGCTTTCCCGGACGAAGCTTCCGCGGATCGTCCACGGGAATCTTCACCTGTTTGCGGCTGGTCTGGATGCAGTCCAGGGAGAAACCGTTCTTGACTGCGTCTATGGTCTTGACCTCGCAGTCCGTGACAACCTTGACACCAGAGAGGGTGCATGCGCGAAGCAGAGTATCCACAACGTCTCCGGCATTATGTGAAGCGGGGAAAGCCCTGTCACCTCTTTCAACTACAGAGCGCATGCCATTGATGCGGAGCAGCTCGATGAGGTTTTCGGGAGTGAGGTTGTGCCATGCAGAGCTCACAAACTGGGAATCTGTCCGGATGTGGGCGCTGAAATCTTCCCAGCTCTTTACGTTGGTGAAGTTGCATCTGCCTTTGCCCGTGATCATTACCTTACGGCCTGCCTTGGGCATCTTCTCAAGAACGGTGACGGTTCCGCCGTTCTCACTCTTTGAAAGGACTTCTGCAGCCCCTATTGCGGCCATCAGCCCTGCCGCTCCCCCGCCAATTACAATAATGTCAGATTTCATAAAGAAAATAGTTTCTTACTTTTGGAAAAAAGTAGTATATTTGCAGTCCCGGTTCACGTAACCGGTTTGCCACTTTAGCTCAGTCGGTAGAGCAGCGCATTCGTAACGCGCAGGTCGTCAGTTCGAGCCTGATGAGTGGCTCTTTTACACCAGGCCCTTGCCGTGGCAGTTCTTGTATTTGAGACCGCTACCGCAGGGGCATGGATCGTTTCTGCCCACCTTCTTATCCACGCGTACGGGCATGCGGGACTGCTGCTCCGCGTTGGTGGAGAGCTGTGAAGGGTCGCTCTGGCGCATCTGCTGGAGGTTGCGGCTGGGACGCTGGGCGGGACGGGCCTCGCGGGCGTCATCGGCATCACGCAGAGGGATGAAGGCCCTGAGGAGGAACGCAAGGACTTCCTCGTTCAGTTTCTCCAGCATCTCCGTAAAGAGGTTGTAGCTCTCCAGTTTGTATACCACCAGAGGGTCTTTCTGCTCGTAGGCGGCGTTCTGGACGCTCTGACGAAGGTCGTCCATGTCGCGGAGGTGCTGCTTCCAGTAATCGTCTATGTAGTAGAGGATTATGCTGCGTGAAAGGGCTTTGGTAATCTCGCGGCTTTCTGTCTCATAGGCCTTCTTGAGATTAACGGAGAGGGTCATCTGGCGCTTGCCGTTGGTAATGGGGATGGCGATGTTCTCGTACATCTTGCCCTGCTTCTCGTAGACCTGCTTTATCACGGGGTTCACCTTCTGGACCATGGTGTCCATACGGCGGGTGTAGACCTCCTGCATGTGCTCTGCAAGCTTCTGGGCAATTTCCTTGGGCTTGGCGTTGGCATACCACTCGGCATCGAAACCAAGGTCTATGGAGAGTTTGGCGATGATGAACTCTTCAAACTCTTCGTAGGCCATGCCTTCTGCCTGCTCCGAGAGGATCATGGCGGTGTCCGTCATCATGTTCTGGACATCGATCTCTATTCTCTCACCGGAGAGGGCGTTGCGGCGGCGGGCATAGACGGCCTCGCGCTGGTAGTTCATGACGTCATCGTACTCCAGGGTGCGCTTGCGCCATCCGAAGTGGTTCTCCTCCACCTTCTTCTGGGCGGTCTCGATGCTCTTTGAAAGCATTCCGGAGATGAGGGCTTCGTCGTCCTTCATGCCCAGCTTGTCCACCACGCCGGCAATGCGCTCGGAGCCGAACTTACGCATGAGGTCGTCCTCCAGGGAGATGTAGAAGCAGCTGCTTCCGGGGTCTCCCTGACGTCCGGCACGGCCACGGAGCTGGCGGTCCACACGGCGGCTGTCGTGACGGGTTGTGCCGATGATGGCAAGACCGCCGGCGGCCTTAACCTCCGGGGAAAGCTTGATATCGGTACCACGGCCTGCCATGTTGGTGGCGATGGTGACGTGGCCCTTGAGACCTGCGTGAGCCACGATTTCGGCCTCGCGGGCGTGCTCCTTGGCGTTGAGGACATCGGCCTTGATTCCGCGGATGCGCATCATTCGGGCAAGGAGTTCGGAAGTTTCGACGTCCGTAGTACCCACCAGGCAGGGCCTTCCGGCATTGGAGAGTTCCACTACCTTGTCTATGACGGCGTTGAACTTGGCTTTCTTGGTTTTGTAGATGATGTCGTCCTGGTCGTCGCGGATGACGGGACGGTTGGTGGGGATTACCACCACGTCCAGCTTGTAGATGTCCCAGAACTCGCCCGCTTCCGTCTCTGCGGTACCGGTCATACCGGCCAGCTTGTGGTACATGCGGAAGTAGTTCTGGAGGGTGACGGTTGCAAAGGTCTGGGTTGCGGCCTCAACTTTTACGTTTTCCTTGGCCTCGACTGCCTGGTGAAGGCCATCGCTCCAGCGGCGGCCTTCCATGATACGGCCGGTGCTCTCGTCCACTATCTTCACCTTGTTGTCCACTATCACGTAGTCGATGTCCTTGGTGAACATGGCGTAGGCCTTCAGGAGCTGGATCACAGTGTGTACGCGCTCGCTCTTGAGGGAGAAGTCCTCCATGAGGGCGTCCTTTTTCTCTGCCTTTTCCGCTGCGCTGAGGCTGGCGTCGTGGGTTATTTCCGCAATGGCCGATCCCATGTCCGGGAGGACGAAGAAGTTGGGGTCGCTCACGCTGTTGGCAAGGACGTCGTGGCCCTTGTCCGTCATGTCTACGGAATTCTGGATTTCCGATATCACGAAGTAGAGCTCGTCCGTGACCTGGGGCATTTCCCTCTCGTTGTCCTGGATGTAGTAGGCCTCCGTCTTCTGCATGAGCTGCTTCATGCCCTGCTCGGAGAGGAACTTGATGAGGGGCTGGTACTTGGGAAGGCCCTTGTAGCAGCGGAAAAGGAGCTTTCCGCCTTCCTTCTCGTCGCCGGCGGCGATGAGGCGCTTGGCTTCGTTCAGCGTGGAGTTCACCAACGTCCTCTGCTTGTTGTAAAGGTTCTCCACGTAGGGACGATACTCCATGAACTGCTCGTCTCCGGACGATTTTTCCATGGGGCCGGAAATGATCAGAGGGGTACGGGCATCGTCGATGAGGACGGAGTCGACCTCGTCCACAATGGCGTAGTGGTGCTTGCGCTGCACAAGGTCTGTCATGCGGACGGCCATGTTGTCGCGGAGGTAGTCGAAGCCGAACTCGTTGTTGGTGCCGAAGGTGATGTCGCAGAGGTATGCCTTGCGGCGGGCGTCCGAGTTGGGCTGATGCTTGTCTATGCAGTCTACGGAAAGGCCGTGGAACATGTACAGGGGGCCCATCCACTCGGAGTCTCGTTTGGAGAGGTAGTCGTTGACGGTGACAACGTGGACGCCCTTACCTGCCAGTGCGTTAAGGAATACGGGAAGGGTTGCCACCAGGGTCTTACCCTCACCGGTTGCCATTTCCGCTATCATACCGCGCTGCTCCTTGTTGGTCTTGACACCGCCGTTCAGGACTATGCCGCCTATGAGCTGGACATCGTAATGGACCATGTCCCAGGTGACCTCGTTGCCGCCCGCCTGCCAGTGGTTCTTCCAGATGGCCTTGACTTTTCCGTCATTGCCGGCCTCCGAGCCGGCAATCTCTACAAAGTCACGCCCTTCCGCCGCCAGCTGCTTGTCGAACTCCGAGGCGGTTACCTCAATGGTCTCACTCTGGGCAAAACGCCTTGCGGTGGATTTCATGATGGCGAAGGCTTCGGGAAGTATTTCATTCAGAATTACTTCAATGGCCTCGTCCTCGTCCTTGACAAGTTTGTCGCTTTCCGTTGCAAGCTCTTCCTTGCGGGAGACGGGGATATCTGTCTCAAGCTCTGCCTTTATCTCTGCGATGCGGTCCTCGAAGGGTTTTTCTACATCGGCAATACGGGCCTTGAGGGCTGTGCTGCGGGCCCTGAGCTCATCGTTGGAAAGCTTGTCGATGTCCGGATACACGGCCAGAATCTGGTCCAGTACCGGCTTGATAGCCTTCATGTCACGGTCACTCTTTGACCCGAATATCTTCTTAAGTATGTCTGCTATTGCCATAATCCTTTTTACTTAAATCTTGCAAAGATACTAATTCCGGCAGTTTTTTACAAATGCTTACAAAGTATCCAAGTGGCCGGAAACTAAAGTACTTAACGGTCTTTACCAAAGTGAAAACTATGATATACAAAAATGATATCCAGACAGGTATGTTCGGGTTGGCAAGGCGCACCAGAGAGCCGGTGTAATAGTTCCGGAAGATCAGTCTGTCTTTGTCTTCCTTCCGCTGCGCCCTGTCATGCACGGCACGGGCCTCAGGGACGATGCCAACCTTGTATCCATGATAGCGTGCCCTGTGGCACCAGTTGTCGTCCTGTCCGTACAGCGGAAACAGAGTCTCGTCTAACAGGCCAATCTTCCTGATTGCCTGCACCCTCACCAGCCAGTGCGCGGCGGGCGGAGTCTTGTCTTTTTTAAACAGCCTGTCAACATCTTTGTAGCCATCGGTCATCTGAAGTGGGCTAAGGACGGCATACTCCGGATGGGCTTCGGCAGCTTCCACAAGCTTTTCCATGGCGCCGGATTCCAGCCAGGCATCCTGGTTAAGGAGGTATACGTAGTCATAGCCGTGGTCCAGGGCGTACTGCATTCCCAGATTATTTGCCTTGGAGAAGCCAAGATTCTCTGCAGAGCGCACAAGTTTTGTCTTGGGAAAGTGCGCCTGCACATAGTCTGCACTGCCGTCCGCGGAGTCGTTGTCCACCACAAACAAATCAACCGTCATGGCCATCTCCCACCGGCCATCTCCTGCCACCGAACCAAGGCAGCGGTCCAGCCAGCGGAGGCCGTTGTAGGTAACAACTATGACAAGGATACGTTTCATTTGAAAATGCGGCGGTAAAGGAGGCGGAGTTTCCACGCAAGGGACCACTTGGAGGCCTTGCGGAAAGAGCTTTCAAGACGCTTGTACTCAACTGTTTCCAGGGGGTTGCAGAAGTACCTGGAATAAAGCGCGGAGTGCTTTTCCCACAGGCGGCGGCGGATTGCTTCCAGGGCGGTGTCCGTCACTCCCTTGTTACGGGAGCGGCGGCGGGTGCGATAGTAGAAGCAAGTGTCTTCCAGGCACAGGACTCGGGGCGCCTCAAACTGCTCCAGGAAAGTGAGCCAGTAGTCCCAGTCCTCGAATCCGGTCTTGAACTCAGGGTCAAAGTGAACAGCGTCCGAGCGGCGGAAAAAGCAGCTTATATACAGGCAGTTACGGGCAAGCATCGCGTCCATTGAGAAGGCGGGGAGATCCCATGAGGTCTCAGTGCCAAAGCGCTGCGCCTTTCCATATACAAGGTTAAGGGAAGGATCCGAATCAAGAGCCTTTACTGCGGCTTCCATATAGCCGGGGGCAATGAGGTCGTCGGCATCCAGGAAGAGGATGTACTCCCCTTCCGAGAGTTCAAGCCCTTTGTTCCTTGCCGCGGCAACGCCCTGGTTCTCATGGAAAACCACGGGGACAAAGCGGGTGTCGGAGGCGCAAAAACTTGTGACGACGTTCATGGAGCCGTCTGTGGAACCGTTTTCCACAATGAGGCATTCCCAGTCCTGGAAGGTCTGGGAAAGGACGCTTTGGAGCGTTTCCGGAAGATACTGGCCAAGATTGTAGCTTGGCACTATCACGCTTACTTTTGGCATATATGGTCTTTCACTTTGAGAAGCCACTCCATGAGAGAGCCGGAACCCTTCCGATAGTGACTTCTGAGCCAGCGGTAACGCCGGGTTCTGAAAAGATACAGGTCTTCCCCGGCAAACACTTGGGTAACAGGAGCATATCCTTTAAAATGGTCTTCCACCACAGAGCGGATTTCCGGCGTAATGCCCCCGGCCTCGCGCATCCTCAGAAGCACTTCCTTTCTGTTCAGGAGAAAGAGGCTGTCCTGCGGCCCCGAACCCACGTTGGTTACCATATAATGGACTATGTACGCGTCCCTGAGGTATCGGACTCCGTTCTGGACCTCGCAGTTCCAGACATCTGGAAGAAGGGAAATAGTCTCCCCGGAATTGGTCTTTGCAAGGGATGGCTGGTCCGGGCGTATGCCGGAATCGTAGCCTGAAAGATAGTTCTCCTGCCAGGCCTTGAAGAAGGCGTGGTTTTCCGGAGTGTCCTTTACCAGCATCACTCCGGAGTTGAAGTATTCCTTTATGCCGGAGGCGTCAAAGCCGATTTTCCTGCACATATTCACGGTAGCGGTGTAGTGAGGATGCTCCCGGAAAGGGCTGTGAAGGTCACGGCAGGCGACAAGAGGTGCGTCTATGGCGTCGATATCGTCAAGAGGCCTGGCCACTATTGTATCGGCGTCTATGAAGAGGAAATCACCGTCCACATACTCCCTCATGCCGGTCTTGAGGATGCGTGAACGCTTCATGGGAGGAGTTTCGGACGGGAAATCTACTCTGACGATGTTGTCGAAGAGCTTTGCCATGGGCTCCGGCAGCTCGGTTTCCCCGTCCGTCAGGAGCTCTATCCGGGCCGATGGATTACGCAGCCTGGCGGAGAAGGCGCTTACCCAGGCCTGTTCCGTGTAGACATCGGCACTGGAACTTACCAGAATATACAGGAGTTTGGTTTTCATTTGCGGCGAAGTTTACTCTTTACAAAAGCCTTCTCCCCGGTGGTGAGGCCATAATTCCATACAGCTATGCCAAGGAGGACGACCCCCGCTGCGGCAACAAGGAGAAAGCGCCACCAGCATACCGGCACAAGGCGTGTGAGAGGCCATATCGCAAGGGCGACCAGGGCACTTGGGAACAGCGCCGGGAAAAGAGCGTCCCTTAGGTACTTACCCACAGGTAGCCCGGTTTCGCGGCTGGTCACGGCCAGCATGACAGCGGCCTTTAGTACATAAAATCCCATAAATGCCGCATATCCCGTCCAGGCCGGAAGGCCGCAACGGTACATTACCCAGGTGCAAGGGAAGGCCAGGATGGCCACTGCCGATGACAGGAGATAGAACCGCGCCACCTTGCCATGGGCCTGCTGCAGGGTGATGAGCGTATTGGGGGTAAAGTCTACGAGGAAACTCAGAAGCGTGAGCTTGGTGAAAAGGGCTGCTTCCGGCGGAACCTCACCTACCCACAGGCGGAGTATTGTCTCCGAGTCCGTAATGAACGGAATGCTCAGGACAAAAAGTATCCAGAAATAGTATTTGGAGCCTTTGCACACAAGCTCGAAGGCATAGTCCCTGTTGCCGCCGGCATAGGATTTCTGCAGCTGCGGATTCAGGGCAAGGGCCACGTTTGTTGCGAACTGCCGCACAACGGATTCAACCTTGTCGGCCACTCCCCTTGCGGCATTCATGCCAACCCCGAAGAAGTGGTTCATGAGCTGGTTTATTCCCTGGGTATTAAGCATATACGTACCGCTTCCCACAAAGTTCCAGCCGGCGAATGCACCCATTTCCTTCACCAGAGGTCCGTTGAAACGGAGGCCTGTCCGGGACTCCTTAAAGTGCACCATGCTGTAGCACGCAAATGCCCCGCGAACAAGCAGCGCCACAGCAAGAAGAAGCCATGCGTATAGCACCAGCTTGTCCCCAGCAGTATACCATACGGCAAACGCCACGGCAAGCTTGAGGACGGCCTCCAGGATGCTTATATACGCATAGGCGCTCATGTGCTCGTGGGCCGTGATAACGGCCGTATATGGCACGCTCATGAGGTTGACCATGAGAACCAGCATGCTGGTCTGAAGCACAACGCGGGCTGCCTGCAGGCGGCCTTCGGGGATGACCATCCGGTTATTCAGGTACCACAGGCCTGCGGTTTCCGTAAGCACCACTATGAGCAGGCAGAACCCCGCCATGATAACCAGCGAGGTGCCAAAGACAAGCCTCAGATGCTCCCGGTCCCCTTTCCCCAGCCCTACGGTTATGTAGCGGCTTATTGCCGATGTCACGGTGTTCATGACCAGCATGAATGCCGTCACTACACCGCTCACAACGCCGTAGACGCCGTAGTCCGTTATTCCCAGGGAACGGAGTATGACGCGGTAGGTAAACAGCCCCACCACCAGCATCACCAGCATACGGAAATACAGAAGGATAGTGTTTCGCGCTATCCTTCTGGAGTTTTCCGATATGTTTCCGCCGCTATTCAGGTTTGTAAGAGTCTTTCAGTGCCGTGGTCTTGTTGAAGACGGGGTGCTCCGGGGTGGAGTCCTTGTCAAGGACGTAGTAGCCGGTGCGCTCGAACTGGACGGCAATGCCGGAGGCATCGTCCAGAAGGGCGGGTTCCGCATAGCCCTTGGCAATGACCAGGCTTTCCGGATTCAGGAAGTCCTTGTAGTCCTTGTCCTCGGGGACCTGGGACATGTCGGCCAGGGTGAAGAGGCGGTCGTAGTTGCGGAGTTCAAGCTCCTTGGCGTACTCCTGGGCCACCCAGTGGATTGTTCCCTTGACGGGACGGTACTCGGGCGAAGGGTCATAGGTGCACCTCAGCTCTACAATCTCTCCGTCGTCGTCCTTTATGACCTCGTTGCATTTGACGATGTAGGTATATTTGAGACGGACCTCTCCGCCGGGTTTGAGGCGGAAGAACTTGTTGGGGGCGTCCTCCATGAAATCCGCCCTCTCGATGAGCAGGTTTCCGGTGAACGGGACGCGGCGCTTGGCACCGTCCGGCTCTGCGGGGTTCAGGGGGCAGTTGAACCACTCCACCTTGCCCTCCGGCCAGTTGGTGATGGTGAGCTTTATGGGATCCTGAACCACCATGTAGCGGTTGGAGCGCTCGTTGAGGTCCTGGCGGACGCACCACTCCAGGAGCTGGATGTCCATGAGCTGGTCACGCTTGCTGACGCCTATCTTGTCGCAGAACATCTTAAGGGCATTGGCGGTGTAGCCGCGGCGGCGCACACCACAGAGGGTGGGCATGCGGGGATCGTCCCAACCACTTACAAGGCCCTTCTGGACCAGTTCCAGGAGCTTGCGCTTGGACATGAGGGTGTATGTGAGGTTCAGGCGGGCGAACTCGTACTGATGGGACGGGAATATGCCCAGGGTCTGGATGAACCAGTCGTAAAGGGGACGATGGACGTCGAACTCCAGGGTGCAGATGCTGTGGGTGATATGCTCTATGGAATCGCACTGGCCGTGGGTGTAGTCGTACATGGGGTAGATGCACCACTTGTCACCGGTACGGTGGTGATGGGCGAACTTGATGCGGTAAAGTAGAGGGTCCCTGAACATCATGTTGGGGTGGGCCATGTCTATCTTGGCGCGGAGCACCTTCTCCCCTTCAGCGTACTTTCCGGCCTTCATTTCACGGAACAGCTTCAGGTTCTCTTCCACGCTGCGGTCTCTCCAGGGGCTGGGGATGCCGGGCTTGTCCACGGTGCCGCGGTTTTCACGGATCTGCTCCTGGGTCTGGTCGTCCACATAGGCGAGGCCCCTTTTGATGAGGTCCTCGGCCCACTCGTAGAGCTGGTCGAAGTAGTCCGATGCATAGAGCTCCTTGTCCCACTGGAAGCCAAGCCACTTGATGTCTTCCTTGATGGAATCTACATACTCAGTGTCTTCCTTGGTGGGGTTGGTGTCATCGTAACGGAGGTTGGTTTTGCCGCCGTACTTCTGGGCCAGGCCAAAGTTGAGGCAGATGCTCTTGGCGTGGCCAAGGTGCAGGTATCCGTTGGGCTCCGGAGGAAAACGGGTCATGATTGAATCTACCTTACCCTCCGCGAGGTCCTTTTCGATGATTTCTTCAAGAAAGTTCAGCTTTCGGTCTTCCATAGTCATTTCAGTTATAACTTTCAAAGTTAGCAAAAAATACGCATTTAATATATATATTAAGTTTTTTTCGTAACTTTGCCGCGGTTTAAAAACAGACAAAAATGGATCTTTTACATACTAGACTTGCACAGTACGATCTGCCCCAGCAGATGATGGAAAAAGGTATCTACCCCTATTTCAGGCAGATAACCAGCAAGCAGGGAACAGAAGTCACCATGGACGGACACCAGATTCTGATGTTCGGCTCCAACGCTTATACAGGACTCACCGGAGACGAACGCGTAATCAACGCAGGCATCGAGGCCCTAAAGAAGTACGGCAGCGGCTGCGCCGGTTCACGTTTTCTCAACGGAACGCTTGACATCCACGTGCAGCTGGAAAAAGAGCTCGCAGAGTTTGTTGGAAAGGACGAGACGCTGGTCTTCAGCACAGGCTTCACCGTGAACAGCGGCGTAATCCCTCAGCTCCTTACCCGCAACGATTTCATTATTTGTGACGACCGTGACCACGCCTCCATCGTTGACGGCCGCCGCCTGTCTTTTGCAAAGAGCCTCCACTACAAGCACAACGACATGAAAGACCTTGAGCGCTGCATCCGCCGCTGCCCCAGGAATGCCGTGAAGCTCATTGTTGTGGACGGGGTGTTCTCCATGGAAGGAGACCTTGCCAAACTCCCTGATATTGTGGAGCTTAAGCACAAGCACCCCAACGTGGTAATTATGGTGGACGAGGCCCACGGCCTTGGCGTCTTCGGCAAACAGGGCCGCGGCGTCTGCAACCACTTCGGTCTCACGGACGAGATTGACCTCATAATGGGCACCTTCTCCAAGAGCCTTGCCGCAATTGGCGGATTCATTGCTGCAGACAGCACAATCATCAACTATCTCCGCCACACCGCCCGTACCTACATCTTCCAGGCGTCGGACACCCCGGCTGCAACCGCCAGCGCCCTGGAGGCCCTTCACATAATCCAGAAGGAGCCTGAGCGCATAGAGAAGCTCTGGGACGTAACAAACTATGCCTTAAAGCGTTTCCGCGAGGCCGGCTTTGAGATTGGTGAGACCGAGAGCCCCATTATCCCGCTCTACGTACGTGACCTGGAGAAGACATTCATCGTTACAAAGAGGGCTTTTGACGAGGGCGTCTTCATCAACTCCGTTATCCCGCCGGCATGCGCCCCCCAGGACACCCTGATACGCTTCTCCCTCATGGCCACCCACACCCGCGAACAGGTAGACCGCGCCGTGGATGCACTGACAAAGGTGTTCCGGGAGGAAGGGATTATCAAGTAGTCCGTGACAGTAACCGCCTGATTTACTTTACATTATACAATTGTCCCTAGGCCTTTTGACCTAGGGACAATTATTTATATGGCTTATTATCAATTACTTACTATCACGGGAACCTATAGGATATTCATCGACTGTTCCCGCATTTTCTCCAACTCGTCCTTCATCTTCACTACCAACTGCTGAATACCTGCATGATTGGCCTTGGAGCCGGTGGTGTTGATTTCGCGACCCATTTCCTGGATGATGAAGCCTAGTTTCTTGCCGGGATAGGGTTCGCTGTCGATAGTGTCCATGAAATACTTGCAGTGCTGGCGGAGGCGGACTTTTTCCTCGTTGATGTCATATTTCTCCAAGTAGAAGATCATCTCCTGCTCGAAGCGCTCTGGGTTGACTTTGGCACCAAGGTCTGCGAGGGCTTTGCCAAGCTTTTCACGGACGGCGGTAATACGCTCTCCCTCAAGTGCTTCTACCTGGTCATATGAGGCAAGGATGTTCTTGATACGGGATGTGACATCCTTATATAGGACCTCTCCTTCATGCGCACGGTAAGTGCAGACGGCATCAATTGCATGGTCCAGCGCCGCGGAAACGGCCGGCCAGTCCTCAGGGCCAATAACATCGCCTTTCTGGCTCTGGACTACGTCCGGGAGGCGGATGATGCCGTTGGCAAGGATGGTTCCCACGCCTGGGTCCTGAAGCATAGCCTTGGTGAGGATGGTTTCCTTGTCAAGTGCCTTCACGGCACTCTCCCAGTAGGAGTGGAAGACATCGGCATTGATGGTGTGGGCTGCATCCCCACCGGTGGCCTCAAAGGTGAGGAAAAGGTCTATGGTGCCACGGACAAGCCTGTCCGACAGACGTTTACGGACCTCGATATCCTTATCCTTTGGCAGGAGGTTGGATTTTACGTTGACATCGGCGCTCTTGCCGTTGAGGGTTCTTATCTCTATAGTGAGCTTGCCGCCGGAAAGCAAGGCCTCCGCCTTGCCATAGCCTGTCATGGACTGAATCATATCAAAAATGCTTTTTTGCCGTACAAAGTTAAGGATTTATTTGTAAATTTGTGGATAAGCACTAAATCATTGTACCATGATAGTAAAGTCATTCCTCCTGAGGCAGGATAAGATCCAGAGCATCGCCGCTCTTTGCGACAAGGAAACCATTGCAGTAATAAGGCCGGAAAAGAAGGTTGAGGCCCTCTTCAGGGACGCCATCCGCAAGACAATCGTGGAAAAGAAAGCCGCCAAGGAAGAGTTCACCGCAATAAAGGAGTACTTCGAGGCCATTGCAGCAGGTCCTGAATACAAAGAGACCGTTGCAAGCACCCTTTCTGCCGTAGAGTACTATCTAAGGGAAGGAATGTACGTCCAGACATCGCCTCATGCCATTGAAGACTATGTGATGGCCAAGTGCGCCCGCCTCTGCGCGGAGGCCGTGAACCAGAAGGTTGGCGGCAACCTCATAGACGGTACGTCCCTCATGCTCTGCCTCACGGAGCAGCACTTTGACTGGGCCGCCTCCAAGGAGCAGATGGAATCCCGCCTCAAGGAAGAGAAAGGCCCCATCGTGATTTCCGGCGGTTACGGACGCCTCCACAGCGGCTATGTGGTACGCGTGGGCAAGGACGGCTCACACCTTATGTCTTCACTCATTGCCGCCGCAGTTGGCGCAGACTGCATAGAATTCCATATAGAGGGAAAGATTGCCAATGACGTAACGGCAATGACCTTTGACGAGGCCACCCACTACTGCGCCGGAGAGCATCGTCCCTTTGCCTCCTCCGCCATCTGGCCCGCCAAGAACGCCAACATTCCCATCGTGGTCAAGGACATAGACGATCCTTCATTCGAGGGCACCATAGTCTCTTCCGGATCTTCGCACAATCAGGCCGTGGTGGCAGACAAGGAACTGGTCCTGATCACTGTATACGGTACCGGCCTTCTTGGAAAGGTTGGCATGTCATCGTCCATCTTCTCAGCCATGGCGGCCGCAAAGGTGAACGTGCGTTTCATTGCACAGACTTCATCGGAATACAGCATAAGCTTCGCCGTCCGCAGCAGGGACAAACAACTGGCCCTGGATGCCCTGAAGCAGCTTTTCGAAGAGAATCCGCTCCTCCCGCTGGACGATGTTGTGGTCCTGAATCAGGCCGTAGGAATCGTCACCGTGTTCGGCAGCCAGATGCGCAAAGTGCCCGGCACTTCCGGCAAGGTCTTCGGCAAGATTGGCGAAGCCGGCATCAGCATAATAGCAAGCGCCCAGGGCGGAGAGGAACTCTCCATTTCCCTGGTGCTCGCAGAACAGGATGTCGATAAGGCTGTAGCTTTGCTGAAGTAGCTATATCTTCACTTTGAATTCACCCATATAGGCCCCCATCCATCCGGTTTGGACGATGGGGACTTTTTTGCCGTCCAGGTTGGGGACCCAGTCAGGCTCTTCCATGAAGGTGTGGGAGTGGCCGCCCACAACTATGTCTATGCCGCGGGTGGCGGCAACAAGCTGAGGGTCGGTAATGTCGCCGGGGTTGTGCTCCGTGTAGCCAATGTGGGTTAGGGCAATGACCAGGTCACATTCCTTGCGGATCTGGTCCACGTACTTCTGCACGGTGGGAATCATGTCATACTCCGGAACGCGGTCTGCGATGTCGCCGGCCACCATGTCTTTCAATTTACATAACACGCCAACAATGCCAATCTTCTTTCCGGCCTTCTCAACAATCACGTAAGGCTTTACGTACTTGCCAATCTCGAAGGGCGAGAAGTCGTAATTGCACACCACTACGGGGCACTCCAGTGAGGAAAGCTTCTCTCCAAGGGCTTCGAGGCCGTTGTCAAACTCGTGGTTTCCAAGAGTAACGGCATCGTAGCCTATTGCATTGAGGTCCTGGACCTCAACGTTTCCGCCAAACTCAGTGAAGTAGGCGCTTCCCTGGAAGTAGTCTCCGGCGTGGAGGACAAGCACGTTGTCACGGCCGTCAGCCGTGCGCACGCTGTCTATGTACGCGGCCCTCTCCAGGGCACCGCCCATGCCGGCGTACTCTCCGGAACGGATGGGTTCAAGCTGGCTGTGGGTGTCGTTTACATGCAGGATGGTAATGGTGGCCTTACGGGAGAAGATGGCCTTGCCGGCCAGGAAACCCACCGCGGCGAAAAGCACCACAATCACCGATGCGAATACCAGTAATGTTTTCTTTTTCATAGGCCTACTCCATTACTACACGGCCGTCGGCCGCTCCGTCAACTAAAATTCCCTTAGCCTCGCACTCTTTCACGTAATCCAGCATCACATCCTTCAATAAGGTATGCGTGAGGACTACTTTCTCTGCCAGTGCGCCAATTGCTATGCGGTCTCCGCCATCCAGCAGGAAGTCGATGGTGGTGACGTTGTAGATCTTGTTTGGCTCTATCTCCCTGCCACCTATCAACGCCTCAACAAGCTGATGGTCCTTAACCTTCACGCGTACGCCGGAAACGGCCTGGAAGGCCTTGGTCCCGGCCAGTTGCTCCAGCAGCCTGATCAAATTACTCCCCTTCATCTGCACATAGCACATGTAGTTCTTGAAAGGGAACATGGACTGGATGTCCTCCAGCGTGATTGCGCCTTCCGGCATGGGGCAGCGGATGCCGCCAAAGTTGGTGACCGCAAAGTCCATGGGCACCTTGAAGTCCTTGCTGCCGCGGGCGCGGAGAATATCGGCAAAGAGGTTACCAAGGGGAAGGTCCGGATCCGTGCGGAGGTTCATCATCATGCGGGCGCTGTGGCCTACCACCACCTTGAGGCCGGCAAGCCTGGGCTGCGCATCCATTAAGGCCGATGCTACCTCCGGGACGGGGCTGTCCTCCGGGAAAACGGTGCCGTTGGGGGCGGTGTAGCCATCGTCAGTGAAGGTTCCCAGGGCGGTGCTCACGTTCTCCGCGGTGACGCACTGGGCGCCGGTGCGGTGACCGTCCATGGCCACCCTCTGCCAGGAGATTTCCGGGGCTCTGCCCTGGCGTGCCTGCCGGATTGCCAGCATCACGCCAAGGAACAGAAGAACCCATACAACGGCGTTAAGGGCCGGTCTTATTTCATTTTGAGCCATTTAAACAGGTCCTTGAACGTAGACTTTTTACCGTAAGTAAGGATGCCCACCTTGTAAATCTTTGCCGATGCCCAAGCGCAGGCGAAGAACGTAGCCACAAGGAGGACTATCGACAGTACCAGCTCCCAGGTTGCAACGCCGAAAGGTATGCGGGCTAGCATGACGATTGGCGAGGTGAAAGGAATCATGGAGAACCAGAACACCAGGGAGCTTCCCGGGGCCTTGAATGCATACAGTGCAACGAAGAAGCCAAGAACCAGCGGAATGGTCACGGGGAGCTGCAGCTGCGTGGAATCTCCCTCGTTCTCTACGGAAGAGCCGATAGCGGCAAACAGGGAGGCATACAGCAGGTATCCGAAGATGAAGAACAGCAGGAAGGATACTACCAGCTGGGGAACGTTCAGGTTACTCAAGGTGCCCATTATGGCCTGCATTCCAGTGGGCTCGCCGGCAGCCACTGCGGTGGTGTCCGCAAGTGCGGCGGCTGCGCTTTCAAGGTCTACGGTGGCACCGGGTACATTGACACCGGGAGCCATCATCTCTGCCATCTGTGCAGTCTGGTCATCTCCCATCATTCCCATGAGCTTATCCTTGCCCATGATGCCCATGGCCGCGGCCAGGATGGCAAGGGTGAGAACAATCCAGAGGAGGAACTGCGTAAGGGCAACCAGGGCTACGCCGATGATCTTTCCGAACATGAGTTCCGTAGATTTCACTGACGATACCAGGACCTCCACAACGCGGGAGCTCTTCTCCTCTATGACAGAG
>JAEEGJ010014961.1_pt1 | contig 18243 bp, 14 predicted proteins | sample 8958761 | NCBI WGS metagenome assembly JAEEGJ01 (sample SAMN16246546, study PRJNA631951) | gut metagenome | biome: gut microbiome; feature: rumen; material: RS-attached | host: Bos | place: Iran: Karaj | collected 2018-10
AAGTCCATGAGATTGGAAACGATTCCATTCACGTATCCACCATATATTACATCGGCATGTCTGGAAAGCCCGGCAACTACCTGGTGCGGGTGCAGAAGGATGGCTATGAGGACGGCTGGGCGAAGGTGAACATCCCCGAAGGATACAAGGACAATACGCTCAAGGTGCCGATGATCAACATGCGTAAGTCTATTATGAAGACCATCGGTTTGGACGAGGTGGTGGTGAAGGCCACGCGCATCAAGGTGAAGATGCGCGGTGACACGCTGGTCTATGACGCCACGGCTTTCCAACTGCCCGAAGGTTCGATGCTGCAGCACTTGATAGAGCAACTGCCCGGCGCACGGATGACGGATGCGGGCGAGATATTCATCAACGGCAGGAAGATAGACGAACTGACACTCAACTCCAGGTCGCTCTTCAGGGGCAACAAAAAGGTGCTGATGGAAAACCTGCCGTACTTCACGGTGAAAGAACTGAAAGTGTATGAAAGGCAGTCGTTGCAAGCAGCCATAAGGGGCATCAAGGACGAGCATCCCGAGTATGTGATGGACGTGAACCTGAAAGACGAATATGCACTGACCTCGATAGCCAACGTGGAGGCGGCTGGCGGCACACACGACAGATATCAGACAAGGGCGTTCGGGCTGATGCTGACCAAGACATTGACGATGGGAGCCTTCGGCAACCTGAACAACATCAACGACATCACCCGCGCCATCGCGCAAGGATGGCACGAAGGACAGGGCCTTGTCTTGGGCAACCAGAACAAGCCTTCGACACGCAAGGCGGCGGGCGCGAGCTTCGACTACCAATCCACGAAGAAATGGTCCGGCTTCCCGGTCCTGCATGAAATCTTGGAAATCTCATTCGACCACTTCAACGACCTCGACGAATCGGGCTCCTATCAAGAGCGCTTCCTACCCATCGGGACGGCATTCGCACAGAGCACACACACTGCGAGGAACAAAATCACTGCATTCCAAGTGCGCAATGAGTTCCGTTGGGCGCCGTGGATTCAAGACAGCAGGATAAATCTCTTTTATAAAGAGACAGACAACAGCACGCTGGGCAACCTGCGGCAATGGGACGACGAGCAGACTACGGCCACCCAGAAGACAGAAGGCCTCGGCAAGACGAAACAATATGGACTGGGTTGGGCAAATGCCAGGTTTACCATCTACAAGGCCGTCAGTGGCATCATAGACGGGTGGTGGTCACGTATCGAACGCGAGGGATTCAGTCGCCAGCACTCCACGTCTGTGACAACGGAGACCGGTCATTTCCGCCATGAGTTCCAAGACGCCTACACCATGGATTACAAGTTCGAGCCTTCGGTAAAATACGACTGTATGTTGTGGAAGAACCTGAAATTATACCTTACGGAACGGTACATGGTGAGCGGCACCAACAGCAGCGACCCACTTTACACGCTGCACAATCTCCCAGGATGGGGACTCCGAGACAGTACCGCCATTGACCTGCTGCCATCAAACCGTGAAATGCTGCGTTCCGTGTACGATGCAGAGAACAGCACCTACAGCCGACTGAGGAAGCAGGAGAACGAGTTCACCGTGACCCTGAATTTGAACAGGACCGGGCACTTCCCGGTGGATGTGTCGCTGAGCCTGCCCTTCCATGTGCAACACGAGCGGCTCGACTACCAACGCGGCAGAATCGACACCCTCGCCCATCACAACATGTTCGTGCTGAATCCCTCGATTAACCTGAGACACAACGCATGGACGCTGAGCATGGGCATGACGTCTTCATCGCCAGGGCTGATGAACCTGATGCCCTACCGTGATGCCCGAAACGCACTCCGAATCACCGAGGGCAACCCTTCGCTGAAGGACAACCGCCGCATCAACGCAAGCATGATGTGGCAAGCCAGGCTGAAAACCAGACAAACGGGTGTCACCGCCGCCAGACTCACGTCAAGCTACACCTATCACATCCGATCAGTGGCCCAGGGATTCACCTACAACGAACAAACCGGTGCCTACACCTACCGACCGGAGAACGTGGAGGGCAACTGGTCGTGGAACACCTCTTACAACACCACGCTCTCGCTCAAGAAAAACCAGCTATGGTGGGTGGAGAGCGGCACGGGCTGCAATGTGTGGCATTCGGTGGACTATGCCTCGGTCGCCGGCATGACCGACGCCCTGCTCAACAAGGTGGAGACCGTGAATCTCCACGAGGAGTTGAAGATGAGTTACAAGGCGAAGAACACGAAGGTGGGCATGAGCGGCAACCTGCAGTGGCGTCGTACTTGGGGGCACCGCACCTCGTTCAGCAACATCAGCGCCTTCGACTTCCGCTATGGGCTGAACGCCATGCAGGCCATCCCGGCATGGAACACCACATTCAACATGGATGCCATGATGCTGAGCCGGCGTGGATATGCCAGTGACGTGATGAACAAGGACGAGTTCGTCGTCAACGCCTCGGTCACCCAGACCATACTGCACGGCAAGGTCAAACTTACGCTTGAAGGCCACGACATATTCAACCAACTATCAAACACCACCTATGAAGTGAACGCCCAAGGGCGGACGGAGACATGGTATCGCATCATCCCCAACTACGTCATGCTCCGTGTCTCCTACCATTTCAACAAGAGTCCGAAGAAATAGTTTCTCCTGACATTTGGGTTGGAATAACACAAAATCTCTTCAAAAAACACATTTCAACATATTTTTCTGTTAAATAAATGTGAATTTATTTGTTTATATCCCCAAAACTGCTTATCTTTGCATCAAATTCAATAGAAAATATTGTTCAATTAGTGCTAATAGTAATTGAATTATGGAAAAACTCACAAGCAAAGAAGAGGAAGTGATGGAGCTGATTTGGCAACTTGGCCAGTGTTCTCCTAAGGATGTGGCATCACTCTATCCGGAACCTCGTCCAAGCGCTAACGCCATTGCTCAGACTTTTCAGGCACTGGAAAAGAAAGCGTATCTTATGCATGAACCGAAAGGACGAGGCTTCGTCTATCGGCCTATCGTGGACAAGCAAGCATACGGAAGAGGACGGTTGTCGAGTGTTATCAATCGCTTCTTCAGCGACTCGTACATGAGCGTAGTGTCGGCACTCATGCAAGAGGATAAGGTCACCGAGGCGGATTTGCTTCAATATCTGGCCGACCTAAAACGTAAGGAAGACTGACATATGGCTGCATTTATTATCTACGCCATTCGGTGGGCGGTAACGCTTACGCTGCTTTACTCACTCTTCAGGATCCTGCTTCGGCGCGAGACGTTTCACCGTCTGAACCGTACCGTGCTGCTGGCTATCCTCTTAGTGAGTCCGCTGCTTCCGCTCATACCGCTGCATACAGACGAACCGACGGCTATGGATATGATGCTTACCAGAATTGAGGGACCACTGGTGAGCCTGTCATCTGATACGGATGATGCTGGAAGTACGCTTTCTGTCCCAAAAGACGAAAAGGCGGCATCTGATCTTTGGGTGTGCTATAGTACATACATATTTATATTTGGTATCGCCGTCGCACTCGCAACTTACTTGTTCCGATTGCTGACCCTTTTGCGTGTCATACGTCGTAGCCATCGCATATATCATCCGATAGTTCCGAATAACGTTCATCTTATGCTGAATATGAAAATTACGCAACCCAGCAGTTGGATGAACTGGATTTTTATCGGACCCATCGACTTGAAGCGAAACGCAGAGCCAGTGCTCAAACACGAATTGGCGCACGTAAGGATGAGACATTCATGGGATGTGATTTTCTGCGACCTCACCTGCAGCCTATTATGGTGCCTGCCTTTTGCTTGGATGTTGCGCAAAGACTTGGTTGATGTGCATGAGTTCCAGGCTGACGAGGCGGTATTGCAGGGAGGCGTGACGTTGGATGAATACGAGCAAATGCTGGTACTCAAAGCAGTACAGAAACATGTTCAGCCCATCATGAACACTTTACGCCGTGGAGCCTTGAAGAAACGTTTCGCCATGATGCATCGCAGTCGTTCGTCTCATTTGTCACGGCTCAAACTGCTGTATCTCCTCCCAGCATTTGCAGCTTGTCTATGGGTGTCAGCCCAAGCCGAGGAATACAAGGCCTACCTCAACGGCAAATTCACGACACAAGAAAAACTTGAGGCCGAAGAAGAGAAACGTGCTGACAACATACAACCGAAGACCCCGAAGGCGGTCCCAGAGGGTGAGAAGCAACAGCGGGAACCGGAGGCTGAAGCGACAGAGGAAAATGACTCTTCAGGTGAGCCCAAAATGGTCAACAAACCTCAGGGCGTCGACCCTGCCCCATCCCCGTCCAAGGCCATTGATTCCAGCATCATTGGGCATGAAGCTGAACAAATGCCCCAATTCCCAGGTGGAGAAGAGGCAGGCCACCAGTACGATTTCCCCGTCAACGACGATGTGTTCGACATTGCCGAGGAGATGCCGGAGTTCGTAGGCGGTGAAGCTGCCCTGAGTGAATACATCAGCCGCCATCTTCCATCAAAAATCATGGGCTATGGCATTCAAGGCCGTATGGACGTTTCGTTCGTGGTAGAAAGGGATGGATCCATCACCAACGTAACAGCGACTCTGAGAAACGAGACAGGTTCAGGAGCAGATGCAAATATCACGGGATTTCACCGTGGCGACAAGATTCAGCCCAACGGAGAATTAGTCAGTCAAATAATGGCCGCATGGAAATCGTCGGCCGAGCAGCTGGTCAGGGATATGCCCAGCTGGAAGCCTGCACGCCAGAACGGGCACGTGGTGAGGGCTCGCGTCCTGCTGCCAATCCGCTATAGGCAGCAATAACATCCCATCATAAAAACAACTCGTCTACAGGCAACGCAGTTGCTTGCAAGCCATTACTATACCCATCAAACAATATGAAAAAGATTCACAATGAAAACGACACTTACAATTATCCTTGCATTGGTTGCCAACACAATGTCGGCACAGATGCTTACAAGAGACAATGAAAAGCTTGATACTTTGTGCCAGACAAAGTTCACCGCAGTATATCAGTATTCAATCAACACATCCGACGCGGAAGGACATCCTGTCACCGACTCTGTCCGCCTGGCCTTGCAGGTTGGCGATGGCGTGTGGAAGACATGGACTTACGAACGCTATCTGTTTCAGCAGCAAAGAGGCGAAGAGATAGGAGAAGACCACTATTGGTTCATGCACAATGAGGCACTGATGCATATCGCCACAACCACGGTCGGCTACCCGGAAGGTAAGACCATCACACTCGAATCTATTCCGCCACGTCAGTATGAGGTGACTGAAGATACTGAAACACCAACATGGAACATGGTGGAAGGAAGCGATTCTGTTTGCGGCTATCTGTGCCAAAAAGCAAATGGGACGTTCCATGGCAAGACATGGAATGTACTTTATGCCGAGGACATCCCTACCATAGCCGGTCCTTGGAAATTGCAGGGATTGCCTGGCTTGATAACATACGCTGCAGATGACGAGGGTATCCATACGTTCAGGCTTATCGGCATTTATCAAGAAACGGCACCAATCACATATTCTTCAGGTTCTTTAGTTTCAGAGTTCTCCATGGAAAGACTCTGTATGACAACGACTGTGAGACCATACGAGAAAGCAACAAGAGAGCAGATACAGAAACATAAGAAGAACGCATTTGGCAACCGCCTATACCCGACCAATCCCATGTTTTACATGGGTGGCTCGAGAGAAATCCTAAGTGTAGGACAAAAGAGTGGAAACTATCAATTTGCGGGAGGATTGTATGTGCCAGATAAGGCACATAAATATCAACCGCTGGAACTGGAATAATAATCAATCGTTTCATCACCATCATTTTCACCTTTTTCACCATTTCGGCAATGGGGCAGGGTTCAGAAGTGAGTTTGCAAGGCGGCGCGCAGGACGGCCTTGCAAACTTTTTGCAAACTATTCGCTAAGGGAAAAGGCTGATGCAAACAAAATGCAAACTCATGTCAGAAAGAGAATAGGCAATAATATACGCGAATCATAGTTTTATAAATAAGCATGACCTATGCAATGTTGAACAAAAAGACGCCATCCCATACAAGATAAGTAAAACCATATGACCAAGCAAGCCATTGTCACCATCCTCCTCACTCTTGTCGGGTTTGCGGGATATGCCCAAAACCCGGCGAATGACAATAATCCACAGCCCAAGGAGCACACCATCATCGGTGTGTGGATGCTGGAAAGCGAGACCGCACCTGATGGAAGAACAACTCCATCCATCTACTCCCAATACACGCGGTGCAAGATTTACGATGCCGACAGCACATACTACACGGTGCAGCTTCATGCCGTAGGAGAAGACATGATGATTATCGCACACGAGAAAGGACGCTATCGGCTGAACGACTCCCTGTATATGGAACGCGACCGCGTGATGCCGTTTGAGTGGGTGAACGACTCGACGTTCATCACCGACTTCATGGGTTACAAGGAGAGGATGGTGCGCTCCACGACCATGACCGAGGAGCGCAAGCAGGAAATCCGAGACTTGGTGAACAAATACCCCGACGACGCCGATGCGCCCGTCAAGCACTTTGTGCTGTCCACCACGGAACGGCAATTGAAGAAGCAGAACATGATGTTCCTTTATATCATCATTGGAATGGCTGTTGTGGCCGTTGCCGTGTCAGTGTATATTTACAAGCTGCGCCAACGCAAGCGTGAGATAGAGAGGAAACTGGCGGATATAGAAGAGGAGCACACGTTGCGCCCCGTGGTGGTGGCCGACGCCATGAAGCAGGTGGAGAATGAGTTCTTCCGGTCGGAATACTATTTGGACCTGCGTCGTCACATTGAAGCGGGCAACAACATCAGACCGGAAGAATGGAAGGAACTGGAGCGACGGCTTAAGATGGTCTATCCTCGGTTCAGCAGCAGTCTTTACGGACTCTTCAATCTCTCGCCGACGGAGTACCAACTGTGCATGCTTTTGAAAATTCGTTCCACCCCTTCCGAGATCGCCATGGTGCTGAACAAGGACAAAAGCACCATCAGCTCCATACGCAGACGTTTGTACAAGAAGGTTTTCGACAAGGACGGAAGCGGAAAGGACTGGGACGAGTTCATCCTCTCATTATAAGGAAGTTAAACTGAGTTTGCAAACTATTTGCAAACTCTTCTTTTTCCATCAAGACAAAAGCAAACTATTTGCAAACTCATCCATTGGGGCATTGGACAAGAAAGCAGTATCTTTGACCCTGTCAACAAAAAATGCCCTTATGAGAAAGCTTTTTACCATGTGTGCCTTGGTGCTGGCGATGGCCGTGCAGGCACAAGACAAAGTGATACTGAACCCCGACTACGACAAGCCGGAGGGAGTGCCACATTTGGAACCAAAACGGGTGGAACTGAAGGATACCGCCACGGTGGTCCACATCAGTGTGAACAGCAATTTTTCGTGGTACATACTGATGGACATCTATTTGAAAGCCGACGACAAGAAGTATGCCTTGGGAGGAGGACGGCGCATCAGCACGTTCGGACAGGGCAAGCCGGCCTACGAGAAGGACGAGACCGTTCCATTCCGCAACAGCAAGGGAGATACGGTTTATGTATCCCATATTCTAAAGGAAGAGCCGTTTATAGACGGGAAGAAATACGAAAATACCAGCGTGGCCGACTCGTTGGTATTGTGGTTTGATCCGCTGCCGGATGACGCGACCGTCTTCGACTTCTCCACCGACATCCACAACATCAGCCTCGTCAAGACGATTCGATACGACTCGGAACAGAACATCCTCCCCATGCCCGACGCCACGCCCGACCGATGTTTCGAGGCCATTGCAGCCATGTTTCCCGGCAAGGTGGTTTTCATCGACCTTTGGACGACCTGGTGCAGCCCTTGCAAGTATGGCATCGAGAAAATGACGCCCGTGAAGAAGGAGCTGGCGGACAAGGACGTGGTGTTCGTCTATCTGACCAATGAGACAAGCGACAAGGTGCTGTGGAAGAGGAGCACCGCCAACACCCAAGGTTACCATTTGATGGTGCCCAACGAATATTGGGACCAGCTCCCCTGCATCATCGAATTTACCGGCATCCCGCAATATTTCCTCTATAACCGCAAAGGCGAATGTGTCTTGAGCCAGACTGGATTCGGCGACGGTACGGAACAGTACTTCAAGGAGAAGATTTTGGAAGCACTGAACCAATAAAAGTAAGCAATATGCACAAAAATGTCATCACCTTAAGCATGCTCGCATTGATGTTCGGCTGCCAGCCAAAGACCGAAAAGGTCGTCTACGAACTTCCCAAAAGCGCTCACCTTGTGGAACTGGAGCATCAGGAACGCGCCTTAAAAGACTCTCTTGAAAAGTACATGGCACTTGGCGACACCATCCAGTTTGAACATTACCACGCCCTCTACAAAGCCACCACCGACTCTGTGGCAATCCTGCTCAAACAAGAAACCGCCGTGTTCATGGAGCGGATAAACAAGGTGAATCCATAAAATGTTTCATGAATCCATATCCATATAAAGGGATGGCAAGAAAGTGATCTCAAAAAGTGTGGGAACTCTCAAACTAGTTTGAGAGTTGCACCCTTATGGCAATATTTTTTGTGCCCGTTGAGTTGTTTCTATAAAACGAAGATATGAAAAAGATTTTAGTGATGATGATGGCCCTCGTGCTGACGATGGGAGCGCAAGGACAAGTTGCGGGTGACGGATACGACGATTTGATTGCGGCGATGGTTGCGGCCAAGATGCACCTGGACAGCATCGACGAGTCGAGCCTGGTGGCGGTGTACGACTATGAGTGCCGCACGCAGGACGCAGAGGGGCTGGCTGTAACGGACAAGATGAAGTTGTGCGTGCAGGTGGGACGGCACTGCACACGCAGTTATCCCTACCGCAAGTTTCGTATGGAAAGGGAACGGACCGGAAAAGAAAGAACGGAATACATGGAGGGGTATGACTTCGGGAGTGACGAAGAGCTCCCCAATCTCAAAGCAGAGTCGTACTGCTTCATGCCTGAGGTGTGGACAAACTATCCTGACGGAAAAACGACCGTGCGCGACGCCATCGTTCCCTCCTTATATGAGACGAGGGAGGAGAGGAGACCCATCAGTTGGACGCTCTCCGATGATACGCTGACCTTCGGTGGACACCCTTGCAAGACGGCCACGTGCCAGTTTCACGGACGGACATGGACTGTACGTTACGCCGAGGACATCCCCACATCCGCCGGCCCTTGGAAACTCTGCGGACTGCCAGGCCTGATCCTTCATGCAGAATGCGACGGAGGCATCCACCGGTTTGTCATCTCCGACATCACCCGCACGGCAACCCCCATCTATTATGGAACCAATGCCATCACCACGAGAATATCCGAAGAGAAACTCATCAAGAACCGCATCAAGACGTTCGGCAACAGACTCTATCCCAAGAATCCATATTATTACATCGCAGGCGGCATGAGCAGCACGCAGGACGTTGTTTACTGCAATGATGCCTTGATGGTCAACGGTGTATTGGTGAATGATCGAGCACACGTTTTTCAACCGCTGGAAATGGAATGAAAAAGTCATTCTTGACAATGATGGCCCTCGTGCTGACGATAGGAGCGCAGGGACAAACAGAGACAATCGACACGAGCAAATTTGTAGTCACCTACGACTACGCACTACAAACCAAGATGGGGCATGACGACAGGGAAATCGTCGATTCCTGCCGCGTTGCCCTCATGGTGGGTACAAGCCACACGATGCAGATGGAATATTACCAATATGTGTGGCAATGTCTGGGCGACCATAGCGTGCAGTACGAGATGGTAAGCAACAGCATACACCTCTATCCTACCATTTACGGCAACTATCCAGATGGCATGATGACTGCACGAGAGTTCCTTGCTCCAAGAGTGTATGTCATCGAAGAGCCAATGAACGCGCAGCAATGGACGCTGACCGACGACACGCTGACGGTGATGGGTTATGCGTGCAAAACGGCTACTTGCCAATATGCCGGCAGGGGCTGGACGGTATGCTATACAGAGGACATCCCCTCGACCGCCGGCCCGTGGAAACTGCACGGGCTGCCAGGGCTGATTGTCCGCGCAACAGATAATCAGGGCATACACACCTTCTGTCTTCGGTCTTTAGAACAGAAAGCCGTGGCGATGCCGTCATTTGACGATCCAAAGGACATGCGCGAAAAGCGTGACAAATTCATCAAGGAGCGAAACAAGCTACGCTGTAACAGTCGCTATGCAAAAGACCCCACCTATTATCTTAGCGGCAAGAGAGGCATGGTCGGAGTCAGCTACAATGATGGAGGATCTTTCCTTTTCTGGGACGAAGAAGATTCAACTGACATGAATAACTTCTACGACCCGGTGCGTAATATTCCTATTCCCAAAGCAGAGAATGTGCGGTATTTTCAACCGTTAGAATTGGAATGAAACAAATATGAAACGACTCCTATACGTCATATTAAATATAGCACTGGCCATCCATGCCTCGGCACAAGTCAAGGTGGCAGGACGGGTGACCGACCCCCAGGCCAAACCTGTGAGCGACGTGATAGTGAAGTTGGTCGGCGGTACGAAAACACTGGCTTTCACCACCACGAACACGAAGGGTGAGTATGCTTTGGAACTGAAGACCACGCCTGCGGGTGAGGTGGACTTGCAGTTCAGCCACATCAGTTATGAGAAGGAGTCGAAACGAATGACATTGAAGGAACGGTCAACCAAGACGGACATGGTGATGACACCCAAGGACATCTCGCTACAAGAAGTGACGGTGAAGCCCGACCCGTTGAGGCAGAGAGGCGACACGCTGAGCCACAACTTGGCGTCGTTTTTGGGCAAGGGCGACGTGACGCTGGAGGACGGACTGAGGCGGTTGCCTGGCGTGGACGTGTCGAACAGCGGAGGAATCAGCTATATGGGCAAGCCCATCTCACAGTTCAACATCGAGGGAATGGACCTCTTGGGTGGGCAGTACAATCTCGCCACACGCAACATCCCGGCTGACTATGTGACGAACGTGGAGATCGTGCGCAACCATCACAGCCGGCGTGTGGAGAAGGATGTGCCAAGCAACGAGGTGTCTATGAACATCAAGCTGGCGAACAAGGCGAAGTTCAAGCCGTTCGGACAGGAAGAGGTGGGGGCTGGACATATGGAGGACGGCAGGGACAGGCTTCAAGCCCTGCTGGGACTGACGGGGATGATGTTCACCAATTCCTTCCAGACCATCTGCTCGTTGAAAGGAGGCAACTACAAGAACTTTGGGAATGCCGACCTGACCAACCATTTCGGCGGTTCTGACGTGAGCACGCCGGCCACGAGCTTGTTCGGCGGCTTCGACGGAGGAGGGCCGCCGCAAGGCCAGCATGTCTACCGACGCAACGGAATGGCGACCGTCAACACCATCAACAAGCTGGACTCCTTCACCACATTCAAGGTCAACGCCGACTACAGCTACCATCGCGCCACGCATGACATCAGCCAGAGCACGACATACCTGACCAACGCGGGAGATTACGTGACCGTCGCCGAACAGACATCACCGCTGACGAAGACCCACCTGCCGAAATTGTCGGTGAACTATATGAAGAATGCCGACCAGCTGTATTTCAACGAGACGTTTTATATCAAGGGGAAGTTCGAGGAGAACGAAGGGGATGTCAATGTTAGCGGCTCCCTGGTCGAGCAACGCCGGAGGACTTCGTCGTTCGAGATGGGCAATGAATTCTTCTGGATGGGCAGGACGAAGAAGGGCGCCCGCCGCCACGTCAATGCCAACGTGTCGTTCAAACGGACGCCGACGCTAAGGCTGTCGTTTGTCTCGGAAGGTGACGGCTACGGGCAGACGGCACAGTCCTCGACGCTCAGCATGAATGTCGGCTCGTCGTTCAACGTCCCCATAGGCAAGGCGTTCCGGTTGAACCTGCCTGTCAGCATGAATGCGACGTACGACGATTTGGAGACCAACCGAATGGCGACAGGTGAGGTCAACCACATCCGGGGCTGGGCGTTCTCGCCTACTGCAAACCCCGGCTTCGAAATCCATTCGCGCAACCGCCGTTTCTACCTCAGTGCAGGCCTGGGGGCCGCATTGAAGGGATTGTACTATAACAAATTGAATTACACGAAGCCGGTGCTCAATCCCTCGGTCGGCATCAACTACACTTTCTCTGCCAACAGCAAGCTGTCCTTCTCCACGGGCTACTCGACCTCGATTGGCGACATGATGACGCTGTTGACGGAGCCGATGCAGGTGAACTACCGCACCGTGCGCACCTCGTCGGGCATCATCGGCGAGTCGGATACGTGGCACACGTCGGGTGAATGGAAGTGGCAGCTGCCCATGCAGTACTTCACGTTGAGCCTTTCGGCCAGCCACAGCGAGGACAAGCAGAACACGCTCTTCTCGCAGAACGTCAGCGGCATCGATGTCAGCAACACGGCACTGCTCCGTGACACGCGCTCACGCTCCACCGGTTTCTCCTTCTCCACTACGAAGAACATCCCTACGTTCTATGCCAAATTTGGCGCGGGGGGAAGTTACAGCTTCGGCAGTGGGGAGCAGGCAGTGGGACAAGATGTCATCGGCACCCACTCGAACAACTACAGCCTGCATGGCAACGCCACCATCACACCTGTCAAATGGCTCGAACTGAAATACGACATCAGCCATGGCTGGTCGCAGTCACGATACTCGAATGAAAAGAACACCTCGACCTCGCTCACACACAGCGGCGCCGTCCATGTGTTTCCCATCGCCGCCATGGACCTCTCAATCAACTACGACCACGTGCGCCGCCAGCTCACCGCCGACCAATACAAGCGCATGTCCCTCTTCTACGCTTCGGCGCAGTACAAGCTGAAACGGCTCGTACTCCGCCTCGAACTCGACAATCTCCTGAACCAGCGCAACTACGCCTACACCATCTTCAACGGCGTCAACACCTACAGCTACGACTTCGGCCTCTGTGGCCGCACGGTCATGTTCAGGGCCATGTTCAAGCTATAACCTCAAGAATGCATCACATGAACAAAAAAGCCATCATCACCATTCTGTTTGCCCTCGCCATACATCCTCCCATATCCTCACAAACTCGGTCAACCCTTCCATTGTGGGAGCGCAAGAGTGCTCCTGCTGTCATATTGGGACGGTACGTTGACTGGAAGGTTGGTGAAGACTGCAATCCTCCCGGCTTTTGGGGAAACCAAAATTCACTGAAAGGAAACTCTATCCCTGAAATAACCACTGATTCCATCGCTGGCCGATTCACCTTAGTATGGGATATCTGTTACCCTCTACTACATGAATTTCATGGATGGTCTGTTTTGCTCTGTCCTGGCGATACCATAAGAATAGACATTGACAGGTCGGCTTTCGCTGCATACGAAGCCTACAAGAAAGATACGCCTGCCGACAGTGTCACGACATCCAAATTACAGGAACTGTGGAAGAGGGCCGTACACATTGAAGGCGGCACCTTTGAACAGCCACTGCCTGTCCATATGAAAGGGATGGTGCTTGGCTACCGTCGCGAATATGCCGAAGCGCATCTGCACGACACTTTTGATGAGTGGCGCGAAGTGTGTTGGAACGAGTTCCAGGAAGTGGTGTCGCAGATGGATTCACTCTCCCTCTTGCCTTGGGAACGGGAATACCACAGGATGCTTGTCGAACAGGATTATATCACCAAGTTAGGACAATTCATGTTTGCCAAAACCAGTTGGGGCTTATTGAAAGATAAGAAGGAGGAGGAAGCTTTCGAGAAGCAAGTGACCTTCAAAGACCCTCATGCCGCTGAACTCACATACTATCGCTGCGTACCAGGCTTCTATGCCTGTCTGAACAATCTGTTTGACGAGGGTCGGAAGTACATCCAGGCCAATGGGTTGGAAGAGTCGCCTTTGGGATGCTGGTTCAAGGAGTTGGACGAAGCCCAGGCGGTGATGACTCGTGTGAAGGCCAAGCAGCTGGTGACAGACAGTGAGTTGGATGCCCTGTCTCCTGAGTTCCAAGTTCAGATCAGAGAGGTTCAAGCACTACTGGAACAAGAGGCAGCCGACGGCAAAGGCATAAGCAGGGACTTGCCCGAAGGGGAGCCTCGAGAGTGGTTGCCGAAGATTGTTGCCGGGCACAAGGGACGCATCGTCTTCATCGACTTCTGGGCTACCTGGTGCGGGCCTTGTCGCACGGGCATGAAAGAAATGGAAAGCGTGAAGGAGGAATTGAAGGCAAGGGGCGTGGATTTCATCTACATCACCGACACCAGCAGCAGTACCGAAGACTGGCTGGGGTATGTCAGCCAGCACGCTGGAGACCACTACATCGTGCCCAAAGACAAGATGCAGGAGATGCAAATCCCCGGCTACGACAATGCCATCCCCCATTACCTCATCTACGACCGTGAGGGAAAGCTCGCAAAGGCGATTTCAGGCTGGCCTGGCTTGGAAGGGATGACGCATGAATTTGATGACATAAAGTGAAAAAGCCACAAGCCATGAATAACATACCATATACTTGTGTGTTGGCATTGATGCTGGCGACAATGAGCATGGGACTGCAAGCAGAAGCACAGACCGTGGTGCTCGACACGTCGAATGTCGTTGTAGGGTATCATTATTCATGCAACACCAAGGACGCGGAAGGCAGGGCGGCCATTGATGAATATGACATCGCATTGCTGATAGGAAAGAAAATCGTGGCACAGAAGGGGTTTTGTGAATTGTCTTTGGATGAAGACGACAATGATGATTATGTCCGGATACTGACAGAGCGCCAACATCACGTCCCGGAAATATACATTGGCTTTCCTGATGAAGACAAGGTCACCATCCGGGAGACCGTCCTCATGGACGATTTTGAGATGGTTGAGAAGAAAGGAGATGTCGAGTGGCTGATACTGTCTGATACCATTCAAATAAATGGCCATACCTGCAAGAAGGCAACCGCGAACGTGCGCGGTCGCCAATGGACAGCCTGGTTTGCAGAGGAACTCCCGATGCCCTATGGCCCATGGCTCCTTGGAGGGCTGCCGGGACTCATCCTGTGCGCGGAATCGGACGACATCCATAAGTTTCATATGACTTCCCTCTCGACCGCCTCATACCCCATTGAATACGAAAAACGCATCGACATCATGAGGACGTCAAGGAAAAAGTTCATCAAGTATAGGGACGGCATCACAAACAATCCCTTGTATCTCACCAACCCATCCTCGCTGATTTCACCGGACATCGAGCGGCACAAAACCATCTACCAATTTGGCAATGGCATTGAGTTCGTTGAGATGAAGGGACATGTTTTCAATCCCCACCCAAATGTTTTCATACCTTTGGATTTGGAATAACCTCATAATACATTCAACAATATGAACAAACCGATGAAGAGAGTGCAATACAAGTTTGGTTGCTTTGCCGAACATGACGTTTTTAGCCTGAAATGCAAAAAGATTATCGTGACAATGATGGCATTTGTCCTGACAATGGGAGCGCATGGACAAACGGACAGTATTGACCATTCACAGTTCGTGGTGGCTTATGACTTTGTGACGAACACGACAGACAAAAACGGGAATGCCGCGACAGATTCCGTACAGCTGGCTGTCATCGTTGGGAGACGCTCGGTCAAATGCATGGAGTTCAACCGCGCCATGATTGAAGACTTCGGGGAATGGGATAATCAGGACTACCAATTTGGCGAGTGGTACGCGAGAAAGTACAACCTACCCGTCATCTATGTGGGTTATCCCGAAGGAGAAGTCTGTGCGTTCGACAAGATCACCCCCAACCGGTACTTCGTCAGCGAACCTCTGCCCGACTTCGATTGGTCGTTGGCGGAAGACACGCTGACCATCGGTGGCTATCTATGTCATAAGGCCGTTGGCAGATATGGTGGAAGGACATGGACGACGTGGTATGCCGAAGACGTTTCGGCTCCCTACGGACCATGGAAACTGCGTGGCCTGCCAGGCATGATTCTTAGAGCAGAGGATGCGGATGGCATCTTCCATTTCGAATTCGTGAAACTGATGAGGAAGCCTGCGAAGATAAGTTATATGAGCAAGGATGGTTATACGGCAATGAAACGTGACAAGTTCATCGCCCATCGCAACAAACTATTCTGTAGCAAGCAGTATGTCCATAATCCACGTTATTACATTCCCGACGGTGCCTACGAACACATGAACATCATCGAGATGTGGCCGGGTGGACCAGAACCTGCCGCCGAGGATAAACTCTCAGTCGTGGCAATAGACATGGTCATCCCCAAGAAAGTGAATGTCTATCAACCTTTGGAATTGGAATGACGATGTCTTTTTCCTTATTATTCTTTTCGGAAGTTACATAGAAAATCCAACAAAAAAATTGTATTGTTTTTCAATAAAGAAAATGGCAATTTTCATTAACCCAGATATCACTTTTTGTCATTGAAGGTTGCCTGTCCAGAAAACCACAAAAAGCAAGTCAGAGTCTCTTCAGAGATGATAAAGCAAGTTGTACTTTTGGGGACCCAAAAGTGAACTTGCCAACAAAAGTTGGGTTTTCAAATCGACCTCGCAACTCGGTCTATTTCATCACTTTGTGATACATTATTCTTACTAGAAATGGAACGTTTGTTCCATCACATCTTGATACATTAATATAAATAGGAATAGCAATGATTTGTCATGGATGACCATTTTCATCAATCAATGTGTGATACATTATGTGGTACTCCCTGCCATTTTTTCTGGTCGTAAAAAGGGGAAAAACAAATCATCAAATGATACGTTATTTCCTCAAATGCCTGCAAGAAACAAGACTGTTAATCCATCACTTTGTGACTTGTTGACATTGCGATAACGAGACAAAGACATCCCAAGGATGACAGTTTCATCTGTCACTAAGTGATACATTGTGGGGCTTTCATCACTTCATTTTCCAGATTGGTAAAGGGAAAAATGAATCACAAATTGACAAGTTATTCCATCAAGACCACACAAGAAATGGCCAACTAATCCATCACTTTGTGACTTGTTTACATCTCGCAAATGAGACAATGACATACCATGGAAGACTGTTTTCATCAGTCACTAAATGATACATTGTATGAATTGCAACCTGTCTTTTTCATGATTGGGAAAGGAGAAAATGAATCACAAATTGATGAGATATTACTTCAAGATTGTCTAAGAAATGGAGTGCTAATCCATCACTTTGTGACTTGTTGACATCGCGCAAATGAGACAATGACATCCCAAGGATGACCATTTCATCAGTCATTGAGTGATACATTATATGTCTTCCTACCTTCCATTTCCCAGATTCGGGAAAGGGAAAAAGGAATCACAAAATGATATGACAGTACATCTAGAGCGTACAAGAAATGGGCTCGATAAGTGTATACGTATACTAATGCTCTTTGTTGTACATTCATAACTCCCGCTTCTATTTATAGCTGAGAGTATGTTCATGGAAATAGTTCCACAACAGTCCATTGACAGTATGTAGCTCGATTGAAGTCTCCTATGCCTTGTTGGTCAGCATAGGTCAAAGATTATATCAATTGAATTTGGGAAAAAACTCGTTCGTCGTTATTATCTTGTAAAATCAGTCAAGTCATAATACATCAAAAGCTGTTGGCTATTCGTGGGTGTGGGTGTTGGCTTTGATCAGGATTGCACGGGCTTCTTTGATTTCTCGGCTGTAATCCACGGAACCACGGCGCTCTTCGCTCTCTTCCATCAACAGGTCGAAGCTGTCGTATGCCTCACCGGCCAACACTGGTACTGTTGCGATTTTTAAAGCCATTTTTCGTCCTTTCTGTATTATAACTCATTTAATGAAGTAAAGTTACATACAATTCTATTATATGTGCCATTTGTCTCTCGATTTTAACATTATTTTTGTAGATGTCATAGCGATATAATAGTAAAAAGTATTCAAAATAAATGCTACCCTATATTGCTCAAAATATTATCATTTAAAAAAAGAGTATATACGACTATACTCGAAAAAAAGACAACGTCAGCGTATATAATAGTGACTAGCAGTTATTGATTTTCAGAGTAAACAGTTGCAACTGTCTAGCACAACTCCATATGCAATATAATTAGCTAAAAAACGTTATAAAAAAGTGTCTGTCGTGGTGCATACCGCCAGACACTTGAAAAGGCTTTTCATCGTGTTGCAGCACGATGTGAGCAAGGGCATCGAATTACAGATTGCTTGGAACAGGTACCAGTTTAACATCAACGTTAAAGGTGTCTGTTCT
>JAEEGJ010014962.1_pt1 | contig 18242 bp, 17 predicted proteins | sample 8958761 | NCBI WGS metagenome assembly JAEEGJ01 (sample SAMN16246546, study PRJNA631951) | gut metagenome | biome: gut microbiome; feature: rumen; material: RS-attached | host: Bos | place: Iran: Karaj | collected 2018-10
TAATACCCGTTCCCATTCCGAACACGGAAGTCAAGCTCTCTTACGTCGATGATACTGGATTTGTTCCGGGAAAGTAGATAGCTGCCGACTTTTTTTTGTTTAAAAATCTATTTTTTGTATTATAATATAACATATGGTTAATGCATTGGTTATTGTGCTGCTGGTAATCGCAGTCCTTATAGCTGTCTGGTTTTTATGGCAGATACTGCTCTGGATTTTCTGGATTTTTGTAAATCTTACAATCAGTAAGAAAAAAGAATATACAAAGACATCAAAATTTTATAACTGGGCCTTTGTACTATGGTACAGGTACATGATGATAGCCGGCCGTCTTAAGGTTCACGTTACCGGCTATGATAAAGTTCCTTTTGGGAAAAGGTTTTTACTGGTTTCAAATCATTGTTCAAAATTTGATAATTTTATTCACTGTGCGGTATTAAAGAAGACACAGATTGCTTATATTTCAAAGCCGGAAAATTTTAAGATTCCTATCGGTGGACGTTTTATGCGAAGAGGTCTTTATCTTTCTCTGCCACGTGGAAATACCCGTGAGGAGTTTAAAGTAATAATGAAGGCAATTGAATACATAAAAGAAGATAAGGTTTCCATCGGAATATTCCCGGAAGGGTCGAGAAGTAAAGACGGTCTTTTACAGGAGTTCAAGCCGGGTGCTTTCAAGATTGCCGAGAAAGCAAAATGTCCGGTTATTGTCTGCAGTATGAGCGGTACCTTTGCTATTCACAAAAACTGGCCTTGGAAAACTTCTCATGTATATATGGATATTCTTGATGTGATTGAGCCTTCTGTATGGGATGAAAAAAATACTGTAGAAGTTTCTCAGTATGCACATGATTTGATTCTAAATAATTTGAATAAGATAAATCAGTAAGAGAGGTATAAAAATGATTTATGTATTTATGAATGCACTTTCAAATAATGGAAAAGGAGTTGAAGCAAAAGCTCAGCTTGAGAAAATGTTTGAAGGTAAGGAATTAAAAATCCTTAATGTTAGAGAAATTAAAAATGCTGCTGATAGCTGCAAAGCATTGGCTCCTGAAGATAAAATTGTTATTGCGGGAGGCGATGGTACTTTAAGTCGTTTTGCAAATGATATTTATGAGCTTCATCTTAATAATGAAATCTTCTTCTATACCTGCGGAACTGGTAATGATTTTGTAAATGATGTTCGTGATAAATGTAAAATTGAAAATAATCTCATTCCTATGAATGAGTTTTTGAAGTCTCTTCCTGTGGTTACTGTGAACAATGAAAAACACTATTTTATAAACGGTATTGGTTATGGTATTGACGGTTATTGCTGCGAAGAAGGCGATAAACTTCGTGCAAAATCGGACAAGCCTATAAACTATGCGGGAATTGCAATTAAAGGTATGCTTGGAAAATTTAAGCCGTGCGGTGGAAGTGTAACAGTAGATGGTGTTACAACCCGCTATAAGAAAATCTGGCTGGCACCAACAATGAATGGCCGCTACATTGGAGGCGGTATGAAAATTACTCCGGATCAGGACAGACTTAATTCTGAGCATCTTGTTACAAACTTAGTTTTCCATGATTCAGGTATGTTGAAGACTCTTATGGTATTCCCTTCTATTTTTAAGGGTGAACACGTTTCTCATAAGGATATTATCGAAATCAAAACCGGTCATGAAATAAAGGTTGAATTTGATAAGCCTTGTGCTTTGCAGATTGACGGTGAAACATATACCGGAGTTACTTCTTATTCTGTAAGTTACCGCTAATATCACCCCTATGAAATTTGACTCATTAATTCTTGATGTTGACGGTACTATCTGGAATACAACAGGTATTGTAGCTAAAGCCTGGAATCTTGCATTTGATAATTATTTTCCTCAGGTGCCTCATGTAACGGCTGAAATCCTTAAAGGACAGTTTGGTAAGCCGATGGATGTAATTGCAGATAATCTTTTTCCTATGCTTGAAAAAGAGGAAAAAGATATTCTGATGAAAAAGTGCTGCCAGATGGAACAGAAGGCTCTGCTGGAAAATACAGAAAACATTACTTATGATGGTGTAATTGATTCAATAAAAAGGATTTCAAAAAAGATTCCAGTCTTTATAGTAAGCAACTGTCAGAGCGGTTATATAGAACTTGTAATTAAAAAAAATGGTATTACTGATTTTATAAAGGACTTTGAGTGCTTTGGTAATAACGGTTTTTCTAAAGGACAGAATATCCGCCTGATTGCAGAACGTAACAGCCTTAAGTCTCCGCTTTATGTTGGAGATACTCAAGGAGATTATGAAGCCTGTAAGGAAGCGGGAGTTCCTTTTGTCTGGGCGGCTTATGGCTTTGGCCGCCCGGAAGACGAAAAGTATTTTTCTAAGATTGAGGAATTTGCTCAGCTGGAGTCTCTGCTGAATCTTCAGAATTAGAGAAGGACTCTTTGAGCATAACCGGAACAACCATTGAAGAAACAATAATCAAAAGAATTACAGATGTAAAATATTTTGAATCTACAAGGCCGGCAGAAAGTCCCTTTGTTGCAACGATTAAAGCAACCTCTCCGCGAACCATCATGCCTTCACCTATCTGAAGACATTCCTTCCAGTTATAGCCCAGCAGCTTTGCAATTCCACCGCAGCCGATAATCTTCGAAAGACAGCCGACAATTACAAAGGCAATAGAGAACCACAAAAGATTAAGATTCATTCCTGATAGATCTGTTTTAAGACCAATGCCCGCAAAGAAAATAGGGCTGAAAATCATATAAGCGTTGATATCGACTTTTGATTCCATGTAAGAGGCGTCGCTGAGACTGCAGAATACAATGCCCGCAATGTAGGCGCCGGTAATATCTGCAATGCCAAAAAAGTGTTCTGCACAGAAGGCAAAAATCAGTGCAATACCCAGGGCATAAATCGGAATGCGGCGGGAACGCGGGTGGCGCTTGTCGTACCAGCGGAAAAGTCTGTAGACAATAAAGCCTGCTATAATGGCACAGACAAAGAAGGCGAGGGTCTTTAAGATTATTCCAAGATAACCTCCCTTGCCGGAGTTTACGCCGAGTACAATGGTAAGAACGATAATTCCGATTACATCATCAATAATTGCGGCACTTACAATTGTCTGACCAACATCACTTTTGATTTTTCCAAGCTCTTTAAGAACTGCAACTGTAATACTTACAGAGGTTGCCGTAAGAATGGTTCCAATAAAAACACATTTAAAGAAGCTTTGTGTTCCCCAGCCGTCTGAACCAAAGAAAAACATTGCCATAATTGTACCCATAATGAGTGGGACAAATACGCCGCAGGTTGCAATAAGTGTTGCCTTTATTCCTGATTTTGCCAGAGATTTGAGGTTTGTACCCAGTCCCGCAGAAAACATAATAAGAATTACACCAATTTCTGACATGTATGAAATAAATTGATTTGTTTCATTGTAGATAACGTTAGGATCTGTTTTTCCGAAATTTCGGAAGAAAGGAATAAAGCGGAGCAGAAGACCTGCAACAATCATTCCTGCTACCTGAGGAATCCCGATTTTTTTAGCAAGAACACCAAAATACTTAGCGACAATAACAATAATACCTACTGAAAGAAGAATGTGAAGTATGATTTCAGTATTAGGAAGTGTTGAATTCATATACTCTGCCTCATTGTATAAATTAATCTTAAAAAAAGAATTCTATAAAAAAAATTGAATTATTATATATATAGGAAAGATTTTATTCAATAGATATGTTATAATATATGACTATATAAAGAATGGATGGAGATTATGAATAAAAAGTTTATTAACTATATATGCTTAAGTTTTCTTGCCTTAAATTGTTTAGCCTTCCTTTCCTGTGCGACAACTGTAAAGGTAAAATTAACTCGCCCTGCACAGCTTGATTTGAATGGGGCTAAAACAGTCGCCGTACTTCCTTTTAAGCCTTATTCCTATTACAGAGAACATAATACGACTATAGGAATCGGCAGAAGAATTATTCTTAATACCTTTTATGAGCTTTTTGAAATTCAGGATCCGGATGAACAGCTTGCAATAGACACTCTCCGAAGTCAGATAGAAAGAGGGCTTGCGGATTCTCCTTATATTACCCTGGTAAGTTCAGAGTCTGTTCAGCAGTCTATGAGAAAGGGTACTTTGAATCCGGCTGATGTATATCTTACAGGTGAGGTTTCTTACTTTTCTGTTGAAGACAGAAAATATGAAGAGCGTCAGATGGTAAAGCCTGCTTCTGGAAATCAGCTTGCTGAATATCAGATTGTAAAATACTGGAGAAGAGAGGTTGATTTTAATTTCAGTTATCAGATTGTAGACAGCAATACGGAAACTGTTATCTCTTATAATGATTATCGTTGCAGCAAGTCATCGGAAAAATATGAGACACGTTATGATTTACCGGGTGCTTACTCTTTGATTGAAGCGGATGTAAGGGCTGCTTCAAGAAGAATCTTACAGGAGCTCCAGCCTTATACTGTAATAAAATCAATAACACTACTGGAAGCAAAAACAAAAGATAAGGTTCTTAAAGAACGGATGAAGGCTGCTGATGAACTTGCAGATAATGCTCAGCTGGCAAAGGCCTCTGAAGAGTTCTCAAAAATTTATGAAGAAACAGGACTTGTAGAAGCGGGATATAATGCGGCAATTCTTCAGGAAGCACTGGGTAATTTCTCCCGTGCAGAAGAAATGATGCTGGAACTTTATGAGGCACATCCTGATTCTCGTGTAGCAAAAGGTCTTTCTGATATCCGTTATGAAATAAATCAGGCTAACCGTCTTAAAAAACAGATTAAAGGAACAGAGCCTTCAGATGAATATGTTGATTCAATAGATGACTCTGAAGATCTTGATCTGGACTTCTAAGTAAACTTTATCGGGCTTTCTATCAAAGGTATTTAGACCATTTATTATAAAGGTCTTCTGCACTGGTAAAAAGCTCGGCATGAATGCCAAGTGAAGCAGCAGCGGCAACATTTTCTTCTTTATCATCTGTAAAAAAGGCCTTATCTGCTTCATATTCTTCTGCTTCAAGAATCAGTTTGAAAAAGAGAGAATCTGGCTTTGCAGCTCCGATTTTATTTGAAGCATAAGTCTGATTAAAGAAAGCATAATCTCCACGCTCCATATGGTTTTCCCAATGGCTTTGAATCGTATTTGTTCCGCATACAACCCTGTGTTTTTTCTTAAGGCCTGTAATCAGCTCTATTGTCTTTAGATTTTTAGAAGGGTGGAAGCAGAGTCTGAAAAGATCATGCTCAACCAGAGGAATCTGATTTTCGCTTTTGGAAAGCTGGCTTCTTCTGTTAAATTCCTGCCAGAATTCTTCTGTAGAGATTTTTCCTATATTCAAAAGGTCACCAATATTTCTATTATTCATGGAACAGATTTCTAAATATTCTGTTCGAGAAAGATTTAATTTCTTGTAAATGGAATCCATACGGAAGGTGTTTGTAACAACTCCGCCCATATCAAAAATAAAAAGCATATCAAGATTATGGTGTAATTGTGGTGAATAATCAAGTTTGATATAATGAAGTATATGAGTAGCAATAATTTTCCAAGAGTCTTTCTTAACAATAAAGAAGAAAAAGAAATACAACAGGGCTTTCCCTGGGTTTTTGATAATGAAATATCACATGTAAAATATAGAGCTGATGAAGCGGATGATAAATCTGAATGGAAAAACGAAGCCTTAAAAGAATGTTCTGTTCAAAATGGAGCCCTTGTTGAGCTTTATACCAAGGCCGGTGGTTTTCTTGGCAGCGGTATAATCAATAAAAACTCAAAGATTACAGTGCGTATTATAGGCTCTGAGCATGCAGACCTGATTATGGCAGATAAAGTTGCTTTTTACGAAAAGAAGATTCTGAATGCTTACAATATGCGCCGTATGTTTTACAGCGATAAAGATTCTTATCGTTTAGTTTTTGGAGAAGCAGATTTTATTCCGGGCTTAATTTGTGAACGCTTCTGTGATGAAGACGGTAAAGTAATTATTGTCGTGCAGTTTTTATCTCTTTCCTGCGAGGTTTTCAGAAAGGAAATTATTGATGCTTTGAAAAAGGTTTGTAAGCCTGACTGTATTTACGAAAGAAGCGATGCAAGTGTACGCGATAAGGAAGGGCTTGAGCAGACTGCCGGCTGGATTTACGGAAAGGGTGATACTCAATTCACAATTGTTGAGAATGGAATCAGACTTGGAGTTGATATTGCTAATGGTCAGAAAACCGGATATTTCCTTGATCAGAAATTTAACCGCACAGCCGCCGCAAGCTTCTGTAAGGGTAAAACAGTTTTAGATACCTTTACTCATACCGGGGCTTTTGGTCTGAATGCCTTTAAGGCCGGTGCAAGGGAGGTTACTTCTGTAGATATTTCTCCAGAAGCTGTTGAAATGGTTAATCATAATATTGATTTGAATAAGGCAGGCGGTGTAATGAAGGCTGTCTGCGCAGATGTTTTTGATTTGCTCAAGCAGTATGAAAGTGAAGGAAGAAAATTTGATGTAATTATTCTGGACCCGCCGGCATTTACAAAATCTGCAAAAATGATTGAAAAGGCCTATGGCGGTTATAAGGAAATAAATCTTCGTGCTCTGCGGCTTTTGAACGAAGGCGGAATTCTTATAACCTGTTCCTGTTCTTATTTTATGGAAACACATATGTTCTGCGATATGCTTATGCATGCCGCAATGGATAGTCACAAACGAATCCAGATTCTTGAAAAACGTGGAGCCGGTCCAGATCATCCGGTGCTTTTGGGTTACCCGAAATCTGAATATTTAAAATGTGTGGTCTGCCGTGTCCTCTAGTTTAGACAAAAAGTATAACTGTATAATTATTCTCGGCCCCACAGCTGTTGGTAAAACTGCAATTGGCGTTGCAGTAGCCCGTGCTTTTAACGGAGAAATAATTTCTGCTGATTCCAGACAGACCTACCGCCATCTGGACATAGGTTCCGGCAAGGACCTTGAAGATTACGCTGCAAGTGAAGAAGGGCCGGCAGTTCCTTATCATCTTATTGATATTACTGAGCTGCCTGCTGAATATAATGTTTACAACTACCAGCAGGATTTTTATAAGGCATTTAAAGATATTACGGGGCGGGACAGACTTCCGGTTGTAGTGGGTGGAACCGGAATGTATATTGATGCAATTGTACGCGATTACCAGCTTGTAATCTTACCGGAAAATAAAAAGCTTCATGAAGAGCTTGAAGCAACTCCGCTAGAAGTACTCGCAAAACGGCTTATGGAGTTGCAGCCTGATCTGCATACAAAAGGCGACCTTCTTGAAAAAGACCGGGTAATTAAAGCACTGGAAATTATTGAGGCAAAAAAACAGGGGTTGGACTCAACTTCATTGCAACGTCCTGAAATTAATCCTTTGATTATAGGAACTACCTTGCCGCGTCCCCAGCTTTGGGAAAATATAAGTATCCGTCTGCGCCAGCGTCTGGATGGCGGAATGCTTGATGAAGTTAAATCAATTCACGATTCCGGTATTTCCTGGGAAAGACTTGAAAAGCTTGGCCTTGAATATCGTTTCTGTTCGGAGTTCCTGCAGGGAAAAATTGCTTCAAAAGAAGAGCTTTTTGAAGGGCTCTTTATTGCAATCCGTCAGTTTGCAAAAAGACAGGAAACCTGGTTCCGTATGATGGAAAAGAAGGGTGTAGAGATTCACTGGCTTGAACCTGGCAGTAAACAGGAAAGAATTGAAGAGGCAAAAAAAATTGCCGGTATTATAACCGGCAACCTTTAAACAAGAGGACTAGTTTTTACTTTTTATTTATGCATTAACAGCCATCTTTACAGTTTCAGTAATTTCTGTAAGGTAGCCTGTGCGGATGCAGCTGTCAAAGAGTTCCTTTGAAATATAGTCAGTTTTAACATCTTCGTAGCCGTCCATATCGCGAACGATTTTTACAACGAAGCCATCTTCCATCTCACGAAGAATTGTCATGTAATCAGTATTTTTACCAATGCTTTTGAGTGTGTATTTTTTCATTTCTTTTTACTCCCATATATAAAAAATGATTTAAAGTGTCACGCAAAACTGTCGCATTACTCTTATTTTCGGATATAATAGAAATAATGTTAGAAAAAAATGCAAAAAAAGATAAAAAAAATCTCTTTGATGCTCATTTTCATTATGCTGTTTGCAGGGAACTTGGTATTGAGCTGCCGGTATTTGAAGACGGTAGTAAATGGCAGGGTATTTCCTGTGCGCATTCAGTTAAGGAATTTCAGGTACAGAGTACGGCTCCTTCCTGTGTAATTCAGGCTTATGGAATGCATCCTCAGAATGCTGCCAATGAAAATATAAAGGAAGCGGCTGCTTTTCTTGAAAAACTTCTTAATGAAAATAAAATTGCCTTTATAGGGGAGGCCGGCTTTGATTATTTTACAGAAGAATTCAGGGCAAGCCAAAGTCAGCAGGAAGAAGTCTTTAATATCCAGCTGGATTTAGCCCTGCAGTTTAATAAGCCTCTTGTAATTCACTGTCGTAAAGCAAATCATAAGCTTTTTGAATATTCAAAAGAATTAAAAAAACTGCCGGAAGTGTTATTTCATTCCTTTATGGGGCCTCCTGTAGAAGCCCGTTCACTGCTGGAAAGAGGTATAAACGGCTATTTCAGTTTTGGAAAACAGTTATTAAACGGGAATAAAAAAGCAATCGCCTGTGTAAAAGAACTTCCCCCGGAGTGTATACTGGCCGAAACCGATGCGCCTTTTCAGACTCTTAAAGGTGAAAAATACACAGACCTTAAAGACATAAAAAAAATATATGAAGTATTATATGTTTAATATTTTCTGTGTTTTTGATATATTATTCCTATGAGCAACAAAAAAGAATTAACACCAGAATTCAAAAAGCGTAAACTTTTAGTAGTTATTGAACTCGCAGCAGCCTGTCTTTTTACCTTATTAAATATCAGTTTTCATGCAGATATTTCACTGCTTGCATTTCCTCTTGCTTTAATTTACCTGGCATTAATCTGCTGGTTCTTATTTAAGAAATTGTTTTTAGATACTGATGGAAGTCATCTTTATGTTGCAATAAAGCTTAATGAATATCTTCCATATTTTCTCTTTATAACATTTATAATCAGAAGAGCTGGTAATTCCGGTACTCTCTTTATTGTAGATGTATTTGCAGTAATCTCCTGGTTTGTCATTTTTGTTCTTGCTTATCTGAATTCCAGGATTCTTTATCCTGCAAAAAATGCTAAGCTTGTACAGGGCTGGAATATCCCTCCGGTAGAGAGAAAATTTAAGGGTGCTGCCAGAATTTTGTTTGAGGCTGTAGACTGGGTAGATGCCTTCTTCTGGTCAATTTTTACGGTTCTCATTTTCCAGATTTTCCTTCTGCAGCTTTATGAAATCCCGTCTGAATCTATGGTTCCAACCTTTCTTATAAAAGACCGTGTTTTTGTTTCAAAAATCGACTGCGGACCAAAATTTCCTCTTACCGATGTAGGACTCCCTGATTTTAGAAAATACAAGAGGGGAGACACAATTGTTTTAAGAAATCCTCATTACAGTCTGGACAGAAAGTCTGAGGTTAAGACAGTTACTTCTCAGCTTATTTATATGTTCAGCCTTATGACTGTAAATCTTAACAAGGATGCCGACGGAGAATTAAAGGCCGATCCTCTTGTAAAAAGAATTACCGGACTTCCAGGTGAGCAGCTTGTTATGCAGGATGGAACACTTTACAGCCGTACAAAATCCAGCGATGTTTTTGAACCGGTAAAACAGGATTCAAAATATGCTGCCTGGAATCTTACCGCTGTAAATCCAAAATTAAAGTCATCAATTCAGTATTTCCCATTTACAACTGAAACATATCAGAAGATGCTTGATTTTGAAGAAACAAGAAGAAATTATGATCTTTCTGCGGCTGAATTCCAGGCAAAAGAACTGGTTATTAAGCTTAAAAAACTCTGCAACCCTAAAAAGGATGCGGCTTCATTTACAAAGCCTTCTTTTTCTGAATACAATCTTTTTAATAATTGTGACAGCATCGCAAAGGATTTAATGAGCAAAGAAGGCGGAGCAGAGTGGTTTGAAAGCTTTATGACTTCCTGGATTCCTTCAAAGAATTCTGTGCGCGATATTTATTCCGAGTCAAATTACCGGCTTAATGTTATGACTAAAATTGTTCTGGGTAAAATGATTGTAGAATATGCTACTCTTTATTCAGAGGGTATGGAAGATAAGGACTGGGCAAGTGATTCTGCTCTTTTAGATATGTATGATGAAGCAGAGCTTATTACCTGGTATGTTCAGAGCCTGCTTGATGAAAGAAATATGCCGGTCTTCCCTGCAAATGATTCACAGGGAAATCCTCAGTATATTCCGGATAACTGTTATTTTATGATGGGTGATAACCGCTTTAATTCCCTTGATCTTCGTCATTCAAACGAAAGAAAAGAAAAAGCACTTACAGATGACGATCCGCTTTCCGTAACCTATTATTCAATGATGGCACCTCAGTACATCAATAAAAAATACATTATCGGAAAGCCAGTCTTCCGTTTCTGGCCTCTGGGGCGTTTAGGAAAGGTTTAGCGGCTTAGCGGCCACAACACTGTTTGTATTTCTTTCCGCTTCCACATGGACAAGGATCGTTTCTTCCAACCTTAGGCATTGTGCGGCGAACTGTAACATTGTCGCCCTGTGAACGCTGGTTCATTGCAGAGTTTACAGCCTGTCGTCTTGCCTGATCTCCATTGAAAGAAGAATGAGCACTGCGTTCTGCAGTATTCTGTGCCATCTGGGCAGCAGTATTGCCTGCATCGTTGTGCTGGGCATTCATTCCCTGCTGCTGAGCTTCTGCCATTCGGCGGCGCTGTTCAGCGGCTTCCGGTGAAAGCTGTACACGTACACGGAATACACGAGACATTACCGAACTGCGAATAGTGTCGAGCATTTCATCAAAGATATTAAAACCGTCAATTTTGTATTCTGTAAGAGGGTTCTTTGAACCGTAAGAGCGGAGGGCTACAGCTTCGCGCAATCCTTCAAGAGTTTCCAGCTGGTCCAGCCACTTCTTGTCAATCATTGTAATATACTGATAGCGGATAAACATATTAAAGTTCTGTTTACCAGCAAGAGTTTCTTTTTCAGTAATGTCGTTCTGGAGGGCCGCAATAACTGCTTCTCTTGTATATCCGTCAGAAGGAAGCTGAACTGCAAAGGTATTGCGGATTTTCTCCTGAAGCTCAGCAAGAGGACCTGTGCTGTTGCGGTTATGCTTTGCTTCATATTCATAGTTATCAAAGAGCTCTTCAACCTCGTCGCGGGCATTATTCATTACGCGCTCTGAAAGGTTTTCATCTGCGAGAATTGTATCGCGCTGCTCGTAAATAACAGTTCTCTGCTCGTTGAGAACATCATCATAGTCGAGCAAATGCTTACGGATTTCAAAGTTGCGGTCTTCAACCTTCTGCTGAGCCTTTTCAATACCCTTGTTAAGCCATGGGTGATCAATTGGCTCTCCCGGCTGCATACCGATGCGGCTCATCATAACCTTCATGCGTTCACCGCCGAAGAGTCGCATCAAGTCATCGTCCATAGAAATATAGAACTTAGAGCGTCCAGGGTCACCCTGACGTCCGGAACGTCCGCGCAGCTGGTTATCGATACGGCGAGATTCATGACGTTCTGTACCGATTACATAAAGACCGCCGAGGGCTTTTACTTCCTCGTAATCCTTTTTCCAGTTTTCTTTCTCGATTTCAAGAGCTGCCTTGTACTGTTCCTCTGTGGCATTTGTTCCGGCTCTCTTCTGAGCGCGGAATTCAGGGTTACCGCCGAGCTTAATATCGGTACCACGACCAGCCATGTTTGTTGCAATTGTTACGGCACCCTTTGCACCGGCTTCGGCAATAATCATAGCTTCACGGGCATGGTTTTTAGCATTCAAAACCTCGTGGCGTATACCTTTTCGGGTAAGAATGGCAGAAAGATGCTCAGATTTTTCAACGGAAACAGTACCAACGAGAACAGGCTGTCCCTTATCGTGAGCTTCTTTAATCTCATTTGCAATTGCTTCCCATTTATCAGCTTCGTTGAGGTAAACTTCATCATTTTCGTCCTTGCGGGCAACCGGAAGGTTTGTTGGAATTGCAACTACGTCGAGTCCGTAAATCTTGTTGAATTCAACTGCTTCTGTTGCGGCTGTACCGGTCATACCAGAAAGCTTGTCGTACATACGGAAGAAGTTCTGGAAGGTAACAGTAGCCATTGTACGGTTGCGCTGGGCAATGCGGATGTGTTCCTTTGCTTCAATAGCCTGGTGAAGACCATCAGAATAGCGGCGGCCTTCGAGAACACGACCGGTAAACTCATCGATAATCTCAACCTTTCCATCGCGGACAAGATAATCAACATCATTATGGAAAAGCAGGTGAGCGCGAAGGGCCTGAGTGAAGTAGTGTGTGTATTCAAAGTTCTCTTCATCTTCAAGAGAACCTGTAATCAGATTATGCTTATGAAGAATCTCGTTGATGTGGAGCATACCCTTGTCTGTGAAGGAAATGCGCTTTGATTTTTCATCAACGGTATAATCACCTTCAATTGCGGCACGCTGTTCCGGAGTAAGGAAGGTTTCATCCGGATATTCTCCAGTTTTAGGATCCTTTTCAACTTCCTTGAGTTCCCCGACATATTTATCAACTTCATGATACTTGTAAGTATCATCTTCTCCGGCACCAGAAATAATAAGAGGAGTACGGGCTTCATCAATCAAAATAGAGTCGATTTCGTCGACGATACAGTAATTAAAGCCGCGCTGAACCTTATCTTTAAGGTCTACCTTCATGTTGTCGCGCAGGTAATCAAAACCAAATTCGTTATTTGTTCCGTAAGTTACATCGCAGGCATAAGAGGCTTTGCGGGCTTCGTTATCCATATTTGAAAGAATTGCGCCAACAGTAAGACCAAGGTAAGCAAAAATAGGACGGCGGGAATTCGCATCTCGTTCTGCAAGGTAGTCGTTTACAGTTACTACATGAACACCCTTTCCTGTAAGGGCATTAAGATAGGCTGGAGCAACAGCAACAAGGGTTTTACCTTCACCAGTCTTCATTTCGGTAATTTTACCCTGATGAAGGTTGATGGAACCCATAATCTGAACATCAAAAGGACGTTCTCCGATTACACGCCAGGAAGCTTCGCGGCAGAGGGCAAAGGCTTCAGGAAGAATATCATCAAGAGTTTCGCCGTTTGCAAGGCGCTCCTTAAATTTTTTAGTCTGTTCAGGGAATTCTTCTGCTTTAAGTGATTTTGCCCATTCTTCTTTTGCATTTACAGCGGCAAGAATAGGCTGCAGGGCTTTTACATCGCGGTCATTTTGTGTACCAAAAATCGCGGTAAGAACTTTATCAATAAACATATTTTTTTCCTTAAATCAAATTTTAGATAAATTATTATACCTTATATTATATAAATTTACTATATTATTGTTCAAAGCGACAAGAAAAAAAATATTATTGCCACACGGATTTGGATTTTGCTACGCAAAATCTTTTTTTTTTTGACTGAAATTATAATACCTATAAAAAGAAACAGCGTTAGCTGTTTCCAAATCCGTGTGGCATATAACATGTGACAAAATATTTATTTATTTATATAATAGATTATATGAAAAAATCTTTGCTTGCTATGGTAATCGTATTATCCGGTCTCTTATTTACCTCCTGCCTTGGAAATGAAACTGTTCAGTCTATCAGCGAAACAGAATTATTTTCCCTTCCTTATGGTAATTTTGAAGAACAACTCAGTATTTCAGATTTAAATGAAGTTGGCGATGTACGTTATGGAATTGCCATGCAGGATGGATTTTTTTATATAGTAAACGGTCAGTCAAAGAAAATCCTGGAGTTAAATTCCTATGGAGACCTTCTGACTCTTTTTTATAATGAAGATTCCCAGACAGCCCATCTGCTGGATAATTCAAACAGACCAGATAAAAGTATACATCACGAAATATCTTATCCTTTTGATTATCCTGGAATGGTCGCTGTAGATTCTAACAAAAATGTTTATACAGTCTGCTCAATTCCCTGGGATCGTCAGGAAAAAAGTGATGACGGCACAACCCTTTACAGTCATACAGTTCTGCGCTTTGCCCGAGATGGATCTTCTGTAGATTATATAGGCCAGCAGGGACCGGGTGGAACTCCATTTCCTTTTATAAAAAACATCTATACAACCAGTAAAGATGAACTGGTAGTTGCCGCTTCTTCTTCTGAAGGTATGATGATTTACTGGTTTGCAAGCGACGGCTTTTTAAAATATATGATTCCGGTAACCACCAAAGATGCACCTGCTGCCGCCGATACCGATGAACAGACAGATGCCTTTCTTACTATTCAGAATGTAGTTCCGGATCCGGTTTCCTACAGACTTTATGTTCAGATAGATTATTATTCTACTTATGTTGATGAAGAATCAAAGGTTCAGTCTGGTATTAATTACGTACAGACCCTTTTGTATCCCCTGAATATTGAAACGGGAACCTATGAGGAGCCTGTTTCTGTTCCTCCTTATGAAGAATCTGTTGTTTCTGATTACAGTAAGCTTACCTACCATATTCCTTATGATTTTCTTGGAGTAACTAAAAACGGCTGGAAATTCTTTATTGTAAAAACTGAAGATGGTTTCAATATCGAAATGATTCAAAGTGAAAGTCAGAAAATCTTGCGCCGTCAGTTTAAGGTTGCCCATTCAAATGTAGTTTTTGATACCATGAGTCTTTCTCAGGATGGAATTCTTACCGCGCTTTATCTGGAAAAGGAAAAGGCAAGGGTTGTCTGGTACCGTACTGATAATCTTATTGATGCGATTTTGAAAAATTAGAAATGTTTGAAGACGTTGAAGAAATAGTGCCGGACGACGGCGTTGAAAAGCCTCTCAAGTATTATTACAACCGCGAGGAGCGAATTGCAAAAGCTCCTAAGCTGGTGCAGGATTATTATAACGGTAATCTTAAACCGGTCCGCGGTTTCCGTATTTTTTTTACTAAGCAGAATCGTTACATTTTTTTTGCCTTGATTTTTTTTGTCGGCGCCACCTGGATTTACACCGGGCTGAATAAAACCCGGGCGGGTACTACGCTGGCGGGGATTAATTTTGAGCTTACGGCTTTTTCCTACGAGGAAGAGGTGTATGTTTCGCTGCAAATGAAGCGAAGCAGCCGCTCCAGAGATACTGCCCCTGTTGCCGTTGAGGCCGAATTTTTTGCCATTGACCCGAACCGGCAGGTGGGCGATAAGCGTACTGGTCAGCTGGTCTACGATGAAGGCGAAAAGTATATTCGCACAAAGTTCACGGATTATGATATAATACGGGTTGATGTTATTTTGAATGCAGGGGGCTATGAGAAGGAGCTTTCTGCGGAGGTTGTGAGGTAGTTTATGAGCCGGTCTATTGCCTGCATTGATTTTAGAGCTGGAAAAATATTTATTGCCAAACGCCAGATGACTGGTGATATGGGTGGCCGCTGGGAATTTCCTGGTGGCAAAATAGAAGAAGGGGAAGATTTAGAAACTGCAGTTGTGCGCGAAATGCAGGAGGAGTTTGGAGTTACCGTTACCGTTGGTCGTAAAATAACTTCAGGAACCTTCATGCATCGGGATAAAGCCTGCAGCCTTGATGTTCTGGAAGTAAAGTTTCCTCATGATGGTATTGAAAAACCTTTTATTCTTAGTGAACATACAGAATATAAATGGGCAGATATTAACGAGATTCCGGCTCTGAACTTTGTAGATTCTGATCTTTCAGTTTATGAAGCAGTTAAAAAATGGTGCGAAAATGAAAAATAATATAGTCATTGCCTTTACAGTAATAATATTATCAGCCGCGTTTTTTACAGGTTGTTCAAAAAAATCAGCAGATGTAATTGTTTTTGATGACCGCTATCCGCTTGCTCTTGCTCCTGATGTTGAATGGGCTGTAGTTACTGAACCTTATGCGGTTTTTAAAGAAACGGATGAATGGGGAGCCGCAACTGCCGGTCACTGCCGGAAAGGAGAAATACTTCAGGTAAAGGGAAAGTCTGTAGATTCCGCTAAGGAATACTGGTATTTCTTTGAAGGCGGCTGGCTGCCGCAAAGCTGTGTTTCAATTTTTTCAAACCGCTATAAGGCAGAAACTGTTTCCAAGGGACTTTTAAGCAGCGAAAACTAAAGGCAGTGAAAATGGAGAAAAGCAAAATCAACATAATTGCAGAAATCGGAACCTCGCATGAGGGCTCTTTTGATAAAGCTAAAGAGCTTGTTGATGCAGCTGCAGATTCGGGTGCAGATACAATTAAGTTCCAGTGGGTTTATGCTGATGAGATTTTGCATCCGAAAACAGGCTTTGTAAAACTTCCTACGGGAAACATTCCTCTTTATGAGCGTTTTAAGCAGCTTGAATGCCCTGTAAGCTTTTACAAAGACATAATGGATTATGTTCATTCAAAGGGCTGTAAGTTCTGCTGTTCACCCTTTGGACTTCGCAGCCTTCGCGAGCTTTTAGAGCTTACGCCTGATTTTGTAAAAATTGCCTCTCCGGAATTAAATCATTATCCTATGCTAAAAGTATTGGCGGAATACAGAGCTGAGGTTGGCGCTGAAAGAGTCCCGGTAATTCTTTCGAGCGGTGTCAGCAAGCTTGAAGATATAAAAAAAGCAATTGATATTGTGGGGACGGAAAATGTTTCTTTGCTTCATTGTATTACAAGTTATCCGGCTCCAGAGAATGAATATAACCTTAAAGTGATAGAGACTCTTTCAAAGCAGTTTGAAATTGAGTGCGGTTTAAGTGACCACAGTCTTGATCCGATTCTGGTGCCTGTTTTGAGTACAGCTTTGGGTGGAACCGTAATAGAAAAACATTTTACTTTAAGCCGTCAGACTTCCGGCCTTGATGACCCTGTAGCTCTTGAACCCGAAGCCTTTGCCCTCATGGTACACACAGTTCATCAGACTGAAGCAAGCTTCCGCCATTATGGAAAAGAAGTAGGATTTGAGCGGACAATCTCCCAGCTTAGTGAGCAGTTTGGAAAAGACCGCGTACTTACTGTGCTTGGTGATGGAGTAAAGCGGCTTGCTCCGGCCGAAGAAGCAAACTATGGCCGGACAAACCGCAGCCTGCATTTTATGCATGATATGAAAAAGGGAGAGGTAATAGGCGAGGGTGATATTGCAGTTCTTCGCACAGAAAAAGTTTTAACACCTGGCCTTTCTCCAGAGTATTATGATTTATTGAAGGGAAAAAAACTGTCCCGCGACGTAGAAGATGGCGCGGGAGCTAAGTTAGAAGATTTTATTTTATAGACAGTTCGCCGTCTTTGAACTGAGCAAACTTTGTATAACCCTGTTTTTCCAGCATGTCGAACATAGGTCCCATTTTCTTTGCCTTGTGCAGGATTGCAACAGAGTAGTCAGCGCGAAGCTTTTCTGCAGCGGCGATAACCTCAGGGAAAGGAGTCTGCTCATCATAAAGCAGGGCACATTTTTCTTTTGCACCAGGAATCTTATAGCCCTGTTCAAGAAGAATACCACAGATACGTTCAAAACCAATGCTGAAGCCAACGGCTGGAACCTGCTGGCCGATAAACTTTCCAATCAGATTATCATAGCGTCCGCCGCCGCCAACTGCACCGCTGAAGGCAGGACTTGCAATTTCAAAAACAACACCGGTATAGTAACCCTGTCCGCGGACAAGACTTGGTGTATATTTGATTTTATACTTTCCACCGGCAATCTTTTCTACAGTAGAAATAATGTATTTAAGGTCATCTGCAATTGAAGCGTCGGCACATTTAGCGGCAACAGAATCAACTGAAATCTCACTGCCTGAAGCCTCTTTTATAAAATCTACAAGAGCCTTGATTGCGGCTGCTGGCAGCTGCTTTTCTGTAAGCTCTGCTTCAACTCCTTCTGCTCCAACCTTGTCCATCTTATCAAAAGTGATACATACTGAATCAAGAGTGTCTGTCGCAAAGCCCATGTTTTCCAGCATGGCGCGGAGAATGCGGCGGTCGTTAATATTGATGCAAAAATCATTAAAGCCAATGCTCATAAGGGCGCGGGCTGTAACGTCTATAAGTTCAACCTCTGCATTGCAGGAGCTGTCTCCAAGAATATCAATATCACACTGAACAAACTCGCGGCTGCGGCCTTTCTGAGGGCGTTCTGCTCGGAAAACACGGTCTGTCTGAATTACCTTAAAAGGAAACTGAAGCTCATTGCG